>Ga0116231_10000376_pt1 | contig 74014 bp, 67 predicted proteins | sample S1TSphgellanicum_2_FD_89695 | JGI IMG/M metagenome (GOLD analysis project Ga0116231, IMG submission 89695) | Host-associated microbial communities from peat moss isolated from Minnesota, USA - S1T2_Fd - Sphagnum magellanicum MG | ecosystem: Host-associated > Plants > Peat moss > Unclassified...
CTTTAAATTTCCAAAAATAAGAAAAAAGGGGGTAAAAAATCTTTTTCTTTTTAAATATTTTAAAATAAAAAAAAAAAATAAGAAACAAAAAAAAAAAAAAAAAATTTCAAATTTTCAAAAAAAAATTAAAAAAAAAAAAAAAAAACACCCAACCCAACTCTTTCAGTTGTTGAGAAAGAGACAGGATGAGTGTACCTAAGTCCAAAAACCCCAAAATAAAAAGTAAAAATAAAAATAAAAATTTACAACATTAATATATATTATTCTCCACCACACCACGTCTATATTCCACTCTTTCTCCGCCTCGTTGGAGTAAACAAACCATGACGAGACAAATGGATAATCGAACGGATGGACGAATGGATGATGGGATAGAATGGATGAAATGATGTTTCACGATGTCCTTTACTATATGTAATTGAGAGGTAAAACGATATCTCTTAGGTTGTGATAATCTTAGTAATTCTCTTATAAATGGCAACTCTCAAGATTAGATTTGGGTTGTGATAATCTGAATAGTTTTCTTAAAAATGGTAACTTTTGAATTAAATTTGCTTGAATGGGATCACCAATGATAACACTAGCCAAAGTGCAAACTCCATATGTGAATAGAACAATGTCAAAGTGTCATTGCAAGGATTAAAACAAAGGTGCAAAGGTTAAGAAAACATGTGTTTGCTCTTGAGAAAGATGAGATTTCTTATAATGGAAACAAAGGTGTCTCAAACAACATCATGAGAAGTTGTATGTTCCCTTCCATGGAAAACAATAAAACATAAGGTCCATCCCCATTGAGTTTGTGGGTTGGCCACAAATGTAATGGACTATATCTCAAGCCACTAGGTGGGAGAGACACATCTTGATGTGTAATGCTATGAAAAAATGCTATAAGTCATGCAAAATGAAAGGCGAGTTGGGTGCGTAGGTAGCCATGTCCTTGAAATGAAAACATCTTTGAATTACATGTTCCTATAGTCTCCAATAAAAATGGGTGACAATCTTGAAAAACCGAAGAGGCAATGACTAGGGCCATAAGAGCCTCAAGTCCCCAAATAGGTTGTTGGGGCAATGGCATGAGTTGAAATAAGCCCTACACCCCTTTTGGAAATGGGGAGTGGAACTTGTCAACAAACTAGGGGGCCTTTGTAACACTCCAATGAACCTAAACTCCAAAGCTTGAAAGCCCAAATTAAAGGATGAAAACTAGAGTTGGAAGCCCAAAAGGGGGGCAAAAATTTGCAATAAATAGGAAGGCTTTTGGGCAAAACATTGTCAAAAGATTCTAAAGGCCACTCCAACGTTAGGAATGTTTTTGCATGCCACACATCTTCATTCAAAACCTTTTAGAAAAAGGAAAAAGTAAAGGTAAGTGAACCTAAAACCTTAATACCATCCTCACATATGCAAAAAACAATAGGAAGGGAAAAACTAGGAGGTAGGCTAGAAAGGGACCAAATTGCACACTTATGAAGTTAAATTATTAACCCTACCAAGGTTAATTAGGATGCAAAATGTTCAAAGCATGAAGAACTGTTGAAGTAGGGGCAATGATTTTGAATGTCATCAACTATGGAAAGGAACAAACATGAACAAGAAAGGTTCATTAAATAACACAAAACTTAGAAATGAACCAAGGCAAAAAAAAGGCTTTCCTAGTGGATCAACCTAGTGTGTGCTAATGGAAAAATGGATAATAAGGGGAACTATGTGATATAAGAGGCTCAAACAAATGGGAAGTTGGGCCAAATGGCCACTTGCCTTTTAGAGTTCTATAGGAAATTATGTTCAAGACATTTACAACTTCTACTTACAACATCACCAACTTGAAATGTACATTTAAGGTTGTTCAAATACCATTCACCATGACCTTGCAACCCCCCTTAACAATGATGCTAAATTGATGAGAAAATAGATGAGTTTTTAAAATGTCAAAAAATTGAAGGCACCAAAATCTATTCACCAACCAATATAAAATTTTGCCTATTATGATGGGTTAAATGCCTTAAAAAAACTTGGTCAAAGTTAGGAGTTGAACAACTCCCAACATTCAAATTATGCTTTTGGGAATTGTCGTGGCGTGTAATTACGTGACGTATGATGTCGTAAGGGTGTAAATCCATAATAAACTCTACTAAACAAAAAGACTAAAACCAGTCAAAGGTAAAAACTAATCAACTAAAAAAAGATGCATGCACATATATATATAATGCACAAGAGGAGGCTGAGATGAAATTCTAATGTATTAAATTGCGAAGAAAGAAAGAAAACGTAGTGTATGTAAATGGTGGCTGTGTAATAGTCATCGTGAGCATCTATAAATCCAGTCTGATTATGGAGGAAACTTTCCCTGGCAAAGGAATTCTAGAAAAACTAACAAAAGAAGGAAAGAGCTTGGCCTTTTATATAGCCGCCAACAAGCTAAAACCCTAATAAGCCATAACCCTAAAACACCTAATAGTGTACAGTAACCTAAGAACCTACATTAACTTTAAGAGTGTACATTAACTGTAAAAGGCATGATTGGCATGCCCATAACTGGCCATCATGTATGAGGCCATGCATACGAGCATGACAACTGTCGTGATGTGTAGTGTCATGACGTACGGTGTCGTAAGGGTGTAAATCCATAGTAAACTCTACTAAACAAAAAGACTAAAACTAGTCAAAGGTAAAATTAATCAACTAAAAAGATATACATGCACATATATATACAATGCATAAGAAGGATGAAATGAAAATTTCATGTATCCCCCCCCAAACCTGAGCCGGGAAAAATGTGGCATGGCCTGAATAGAAATCAAGGTGTTGTAGGAAAACATGATGAACAGTACCAAATGCTGGCGGGAACTTGAGTGAGCTCCAACTTGAGGCAGAATAAATGGTATCCACCATTACAATTATTGGAAAACAAAATTTGATCATCATTGTCTGTCTTTTGACATACCTAACATGGATAGTCAAGTGGAGGAATCCAAATTAATGTGATGATGGTAAAATCTAAGTTCAGAAGGTGGTAGGGCGCACAGTTTTTGGAATGATCTTGAATTATGCGTCCATCAGCTCCTTACAACTCCAACACACATGAAGGCCTGATCATTTTAATTGTCAAGATAATGTGATCAGAAGAAATGTCTAAAGTATCATTAGGTTGTCGTTAGAGATACACAAAGTCATCAACATCAAATTGTTTCACCTTAGGTTTGTAAATGCTACCTTGTGTGTGTGCATACCGTAAGGTGTCTTGATGTTGTGCAATGGACAAGTTCTCCATGGGCATGGGCATAACCATCCGGAATAGAGCAACCCTCTCTGCAATGACCCTAGCCCAAGTGGCTGGGGACTCTAAATCCATAACTTGGTCCATATAAATAGCAATGGAAGAAGGTGGAATGGGATGTCTCCCAAAAAGTAGAAAGTAAGGAAAGAAATGAAACAAAGAAACATGTTTGGACATCCTATAACCCATGGTGATGTAAGGTAGGGCCAGGTCCTAATCTTCTTTGTTCCTAGTGAGGCAAATATTTTAAAGTCCCTTCTTGCATGTCTAAACCATCATTTCTGCAAGGCCATCAGCTTAGGATGATCCCTTGAAGTCCAGCAATGGTCAATGAGAGCATGATCAAGTAGGTCTTGGAATTCTCCTTTGAACTTTGATCTTTGATCAGTAAGGCATTCAACACAAGCCCCAAACCTACTTAGGACCTGTTGTAAAAAAACCTATATGGTGTTGTGTGATGACTTGTCTAGCAACACAACAAGCTCAACCCACTTTGAAAAATGCTCAATCATAATCATGATGTAAACATTACCCCTAGAGGTCTGTGGTAACTCTCTAGCTAAATCACATGACCAACAATAGAACATGCCCTGAATAAGGAGTGGAAAAAGCGTGAATAGTTGAGAAGAGAAAGAAGTCCTCACTCTATCACATTGTTCACACCTAGCAATGACGTCTCGAACTTGAGCATACATACCTCTCCAATGGTAATGAGAAGCAAGAAGGCTATAAGTATGTTTAACTCCAAAGTGTCCAAGCTCCACGTGTACCTTTTGAACAAGACCAGGCTATTCATGTGGTGGAGGAACCACTTTGTCGCCTTGTGGTAAGCATTGGACGAGGTGATTGTCGTTCCATGAGTAGTGTTTGGACTATTGTTGTATGCAATCCCAATGACTTGATGTAACTTGGGGAAGGTATTCCCCATGTTGAAGAAACCTTAGAGTGTCCAAGTCCTCCCATATATCCACAATGGGATGCTCAACCAGGTTACATTGTAGTAGTGCAAGATAACTAGATGCATAAGATATATGCACTGTTGGAATCTGGTCGAAGTCTTGCCTAGCTTCTGAGAAATCTTTAGAGCTAGTGAGGGGTCTCCATGACATGGTATCCGTGTTTTCATGTGTAATACTAGGTTGGTGAATAACCTTGAACTCATACTCCTGAAGTTTAAGTGCCCAACGAGCTAACTTACCAGTAAGTTTGTCGTTGGTCATCAACCACTTGATAGGTTGGTGGTCAGTATACAAAGTGAATTCGATGCCATAAAAATAGGGCGTGAAATGTACGACGGCCCAAACAATAGCAAGACGCTCCCCCTCGTATGAAGCATAGTTGCTCTCAACCTTATTATTACTTCAGGATGCATAGGTGATAACATATTCCTTGCCTTCTTCATCAAGTTAGCCAAGAATAACACTAATACCAAGAGCACTCCAATTAGTGTAGAATGAAGACCTTCATGAAATCAAATCTTCTCAAAATGGGGAATTTTGAAAGCTTTTCCTTAAATGTGTCGAAAGTTTCCTGAACCTCTTCACTCCATGTCTAAACAACATCTTTTTTTAACAATGCATAGAGAGGATGAACAATAGTATTGAAGTTTTAGACATAAATCTTGTAGTAATTACATAGTCCAATGAAACTCCTCAAAATGTGAACATCAATAGGATTGGACATCTCCAAAATGGTTACTATTTTGGCCCAATGAGCCATAATATCATTTGGCAAAATTTTGTGTCCAAGGTAGACTATTGTGGTGATAACAAACTCACATTTTTTAGGATGGATCTTCATATTGACTTCATGGAACCTTTTGAATAATTTTTCAAGACGAGCTAAGTGTTGTAGGAATCCTTTGCTATGCACTAGGACGTCATTTATGTAACACTTTAGGAAATATGCCCCTTCAAAAACCTAGTCCATGATTCACTGAAAGAAGACAAGTGCATTTTTCAATCCAAAAGGCATCACAAGCCATTCTCACAACTTGTTGCTTCCATGGAATATCGTTTTCTTGCGATCATTCGCAACGAGCACAATCGAGTTAAAGCCTTGCTTCAAATCCACAATTGTGAAGACGTTTGAGTTTCTAATGTTATCAAACAGTTATTTAGGGATGGGCATGGGGTACCTGTCCTAAGTGTAACCAAGTTCAAAAGCCTATAATCCCTGCACATCCTTTTCTCAATCCATAATCTAGTTGAATCCTTCTTTGTTGGCATTACTATAACGGTTGTGAAATCAGAACTTGATGGCTGAATGAGACCAGCCTCATGGAGCTCTTTGCATCTTTCATTTACCAGTTCCCACTCATGCTTGCTCAACCTATGCCTCCTCTGATAGATGGGTGTCTCATTTGTAAGGTCTATAGAGAACTGCATGGTTTTACACCTACCTAAATCTTTCATTGAGTATGTGAACACATTCTCATACTTAATTAGCGAGTCTATGACTTGGTCTCTCTCCTTCTTGATGAGCTGGTTCCCCATAACGAAAAGGTAGTTGGAAACACATGGAATAGAGTTAGAAAGTGTGTTTGAAGAACCTGGTGTATTGGGTTCTCCATTATCAAACTATGCAAATTCGTAGAAGGTTGTAATTGTTTCTCTAGAAGTTGATGTACCTCCAGGTGTATCAGAAACAACTTGAGTCAAATTACATGGTACCTCCTCCCTTCCAACACTAAGAGTGAAATGTAGAGTGTTGAAGATAGGCAAGTGTATTTAGTTGAGGTGCCATGTAGTCGCATCACCAGAACTACAAGCTGATTGAATCAATGCTAGTGATGTGTATATTTAAAAGAGTACATAGGTTACCAACAACCATGTAAGGGAGTTCAGGTCCATGCCTCTCCCTAGTAGAGCGTTACACTCTAATCTAGTCACCTTTGTGTGACTAGTAGTGCCAGTTTGGAACCCCATAGCCCTTTCTCTTTTTTTCGAGCTTGGTTCATCCCAATTGGTTGAAGCATGACGATACACCAAGCTTGGTCCATCTCCCTAAAAGGTGTGTGCTCTTGGGAAAGAGACAAAGGTGGGCCAAACACCTCTTGGTTTTCCTATTATGTTCGCAGGATACCAAGGAGGTTTCTCTTGCCTTGTAACTAGTTAGCAGGAGCTTTGATTATCCAATATGTGAAAAATCTGTAAGTTGGGGTCTGTGATGGTGTATCTCAAAGCCAACTAGAGAACTGAAAGTGTTGCAAAGTTAGTCCATTAGTTGCACAGACGGTGCGCATAGGAACCGCATTATGTTGTATCGAATAGGAACGATTCTCCAATGTTTAACCAATGTGTAGTGATCCTTGACTTTCTCCGTTTGGTCAAGTTGAGAAGGGGTGTTCTCAATTACATAACCAAGTGTAGGAAAAATGGATTGAGCAAAGATGATCAATCGTACCATGTCCGTGAAGAGACCGAATCTTGTGTCATTCAAGCCTTCTCCAAATCTAGTCGCTGAAAATCCTTGACACTCCCAACCTGAAATGATGAGGTCCACAGGGCCAAGTAATTCCATATGTTTTTTCTGAATTAATTGTATGTTAGAAGGTAAGAAAGTGAAACTGGCCTTCCATGTGGTGGTTGCAAACTATTGTGGAAATCTAGTTATGAGCTCCATCATTTTCGATGCCACCACTTGCCTTGCAATAGGATCAATGTTTACATAGAAATACCTCCAAACCACCATCCTTAACTATAGTAGGGTTTCGAGACCTTTACTAATACAACCAAAGAGCTCTAGTAATGTAATCCCCTCCCTAGGCGATGTCCAGGTGATTAGCTGACGAAGTACTAACTTAATTAATTCGCCATGGTTCTCCATGTTCTCAAAACTTAACAGAGCTTTGACCAAGGGCTCGTGGGCTACTCTGAACCTTTATAAAACCTTTGGTCCATGTTGAATGTTAATAGGAACCACCTTCAAGCTTTCAGTAGCTTGGGCATAAGCTATCTCCTCTTCATTTCCCTCTATCTATTCATGGCTAACTTGTTGGATGTAAGAAATAGTGTGTGTTTCCTTGAGCATATAATGGTGAGCCATAGGACTATGGTTCCCATGTAAATCAAGGGGTATGTATCTCAGGTGGTGGCCATTAGTCTCCCAATCCATTCAGTAGTATGCATGTTTGAACCAGTTGTCAATTATGAAACCTGGTGGAAACAGGGCCTTTTGCCCAATGAGCACATCGTAATTGGTGACTAAACATTTGACTTGTAGGTAAAGCTTCTGATATTTACCTTCATTGAAGTTACATGCAATCAAATCCAAGCTCTCCCCAAGTACTTCTTCTACACTCCCACTAGTATTGCGAATTTACTACATAGATTTTTGTAGTTTGGAATCGAACACCCCCATCTTCTTGGCGAATTGAACTCTAAGAATCATTGGTTGGGCACTTGTATCAAAAAGTACCACTTTGGTTATATGTCCTCCCATTTGGATTATTGACTCAGTATTGTCGACAATGGTAACTCTGATGGTGATAGAAGTTCTCTCACTAGGCACCACCTTAAAAAATGAATGAGAGACTTTGTGGAGAAAATGGTCATCCACAACACCTTTGCTAAATAACAAATCCACAAGCGAGGTGTTTTTAGCTCCTTTCTGATATGTGAATGTAAAATCAAAAGTAGGAGAGCCCACTAGTTTAGCCATGTTAGAACTAGTGACCAGATTACGAACGCCATCTACAACATGTGAGCCAATTGAGTGTCTCTCCAAGGTGTTGGATGGGGCCCCTATAGCATGTGGATCAGGGATTGGTAAAGGACCTGATGTAATGTTCAAGGTATCCTTTAATACTACAATTATCTCTCTGGTGCTTAGCTTCAAATCTTGAAAACTAAACAACAGTGTACTCACAAGCTTTTATGCCACTTCATGCATTTGAAGTTAACACTCCATAAGTTGATTAATGGAAAATTGTGTGTTTTCCTTATGTACATATACTCCTAGGACACGAGAATTTGATGCCCTAGCAACTTGTGGTGTATTAATCTCCTCCCCCCTCACCAACAAGGTGCATTCTTTTTTTGTGTTGAAAGGATGAAAAGACTGTGGCATGACTGCTCGAGCTCCTCTAGCCCTGGTAATAGAGCTTGAACCAGATGTGAATCCATCAATCTGAATTACCTGCCTAGTGGTAAAAACTCTGGGTGCCACACTAGCCTCTTGTGCCACAAAGTAAGAAGGGCAAAGAGAAATGGCAAATTTTGGTGTGAGACTAGAATTGTGTGCATTGGAAAGAACATACTCCCTAACCATGGCATTGTGTGAGAGGCCATAGAATGACCTAGGAGGTCCCTCTTGTGATCTTGAACCCTATATAGGTTGAGCATGACTAGCTGGTTGGGAAGACTTGCCTTTTAAATTAGCAAGTTGGGCCTTCAACGATTTGAGTTCATTTTGCAGAGTTTGAACTTGAGCGACATGGGCTCGAAACACCTCCCTCTTGTCAGCATTGTCCTTTTTTTTCTTAGCATTCTTATTGGAATTACCTTTGGTGGGGAAAGCTTGAGTGGAAGGCTGAGGTGCCTTGGCTTTTGGTTGAAGGGTAACAGAAGATGCTGACAAATTTTGTCATGGTAATTGGAGTTGTTTTCGTTCCAAGAACTTGGCAAAACAAACAGCTTTTTGATGTCCCTCTTTCCCACAATAATCACAAAAGAGATCTTGGGAAGGAATGTTGCACTCACTAGCTTTGTGGGTAGGATTGCCATAGTAGTTGCAAGAAGGTAAAATGGGTGTAGTCGAATGCACTACTTTAGCCCTTGAAGAAGAATGTGATGATTTGATTAGCGTAGCTAGTGGAGGCTGAAGTTTTAAACGTGATGGAGGCCTCATAGTAATGGCCTCATAGTGTGCATGAGCTAGTTCCATCTTTTCAAAAATGTTGTACACATCCAGCAAAGTGTACGAATCTCCAAATTTTGCAAAAACTCGTTGTAAAACTTGCGCATGGAATGTTGGAGTACCTTCCAATGAACGAAGATACTGATGGGCAGCTTTCAAATTTGTGATGCTTTGAGTATCTTCTTTAAGCTTGAGAAACCTCCTATATAGCATCTTGAGGGTTTCATCCTTTTGCCGAGAAAAAGTGGTGAGCTGTAGAATTTTTTCAGAACTTTTCACCTTAAATTCCAGCTCAAAAACTCGAAAGAATTCCCCCATTGGATCAGCAAAAGTTGGTGCATCGATGGTGAGAGGAATGTTTGCGATAACAACAATGAGTTGTTGAAGAGAAATGTTTACTGAAGTAGGTACCGGATCTATATTATTGGGCACAATCCCATGATGTGCAATGGTAGCTTGCAGTGCAACTTGAGAAGTAATGGTGATGACTGTGGCATAAATTGGATTGGGGATCTAAATGACGCCCAAAATCTTCGGAGAATGTTGTTCGTAGACATCCAATGCCTCATAGTGAACACAATGGGCTAGTTGTTTGAATATAAACGCCTCGGTGTAATTAACGCCATATTTGAGCTCCAATTCACAAACCACAGTTGAAAAAATTACCTTGAATTCCTTCAAAGAAATGGTACCTGGCCTTCCGTTGAACTTCTTAATTCTCCTAGAGGAATTGCTGACCTTCATGGTGTATATGGGGATAGAGGTCACAATTTGCAGTGGAATATATGGTGATGGTGTGAAAGCAGGTGCGATAGCAGGCGTACCCCACTAATTAACCCCTCCAAGTGGACTTTGATGTACCATTGATGTAGTGCTACCTGAACATGAATTCTTGGTAGGAGTTGTGCTAGATGACGGTGGCGTTGTAGACGTTTGATGGTATTGTTGTGAAGATCGTGGGCTCAAAGAAATCAGTTCAAATGATTGTGTATTACTTCGTAGTTGATACCTTGGCTTTGGCTGAGCAGTAGTGCTCTCATCATCTGAGAACATGGTGTTGTCCCATGCCCCAAAATTTTGTAGCAATATAAAGCACTAATTACAAAGTTCTAACATAACCATGCAATTAAAGGCAACTGTAATGGAAATTGAAATGTGAAGTGCTTAAGAAAACATACCCTAAGCAACTTTTAGTTCCTATAATCACTAGTGCTAAATGACAAAGTAAAGGAAAAAATAATTTTATATTTATGTATTAATAAAATTACGTAAGTGTATATATTAATACAAAAATAACGTAAATATATGAGAGTATGTAGATGTATGTATTAATTTTAATTTTAATTTTTAAAAAAAAATGTCGACGGATGGAATGGAACTAGATGGACGGAACTATGATGGATGTCGTGATAGACGTCAGTGGATGGAAGTTTATGTTCGGTAATGGACGTCGACTGCAACGGACGTTGGATGGAAGTCGATGGACGTCGGAGGCCACGGCGTTGTACAGCGCCCGTGAATTCCGCAGCAATGGCGGATGCAACGCTGTAACGATTATGGATGCGATGTTGTAGTTCACCACACTATAACTCACCTGTGGGCTTTGGCGTGCAGAAATAATATTTTTTTAAAATGCTACACTTGGCTCCGGCAACTTCAAGAGTCTTCAAAGCTCCTCCTGTGTCTTTGTGAAAAAGAGAGAAAGAGAGAGAAAGAGAAAGGAAAAAAAAAAAAAACTTTGAAACTTATCTGCTCTAAGATATGTCATTACCTCATTTGGTCTTGCTCTTCCCAACTCCTTTAATCTCGGCTCTGTTGGTTGGCAATGGTGTAACAGCACAAGCTCCTTCTAGTAGTAGTAGCAATATCAACAGCAACAACAATAACAATACTAGCAACAAAAGAAACCCAAGAACTAAAAACCAAGAGAAATATGTCGCTTTCAACATTAAGCAATAGAGAGCAATTTTTCTAGAATTAAATTGCAAAGAAGGAAAGAAAACATAGTGTATGTAAACAGTGGCTATGTAATAGTCGCCGTGAGCAAATAGAAATCTAGTCTAATTATGGAGGAAACTCTCCCTAACAAAGGAATTCTAGAAAAACTAACAAGAGAAGGGAAGAGCTTGGCTTTTTATATAGCCACCAACAAGCTAAAACCCTAAACAAGCCATAACCCTAAAACATTTAATAGCGTACATTAAACTAAAAACCTACATCAACCCTAATTTTACATTGACCCTAAAAGGCATGATTGGCATGCCCGTAACTGGTTGTCATGTATGAGGCCATGCATATAGGCATGACAAAATACACCTTGTCACTACATAAGTTCACACCATGAACAATTCAAAGAAGTTGTTGGGTAAATCTTCAAGGTTAAATGAATTTTGAAGGTGTTTAAATATCATGTCAAATGGTCAAATTGCTAAAAGATGGGACATATGCATGAATTCAACCTTGAAAAAGTGAAAGTAGGGATCCAAATTTGTGTATGGTTGAAACTCCATCAAAGAATATGGGCCTATTAGTGACAAATTTGACTAGTGGAAGGTTTGTACAACTTGTTAATAGTTTCAACCGATGTGCAGGGCAAGGCCATGGGAACAAAGGCTCTAACAACTCAAGCATATTTTTTATTATGCCCCAAGGCTAAACTTTGTTCAAAAATGACAAGGTTGAGGTGGGGTGGAGCCCAAAAGGGAAGCAATTTCCAAGGGGGCCTAAATGACATAGCAAGGGCTTGGGCATGGAGTAAATGTGCCATTTCAAACTCTTTCTAATCACCTAAAAATAAATGTCACAAACACACCATGGTTTTTTAATGTTCAACAACTCCCTTTTAAAAGGGGAAAAAAAAACATCGTTGTCAAAAAATAAGGAATAAATGTCAAGTAGTGACATCTAAAGGGTTTGAAGTTAGATAATTTAAAGGAAAATGAAAAAACAATTTAAACCAAAGAGTATGAAGTCCTAATACTTGCTATTTTGTGTGTGTGTGTACTCGCATGTTTAACTTTTCCTTTTGTCACATTCTTTCACCTAGTTTAAGGACTTGAAAAATAAAGCTCAAAAAATTTATTTCTTGAAGGTTCCATCAAAGTTTTGTTGTGCTTATATATTAGTTATGTCTTTCTTTTATAAGATTGAGAATACTATTCACTCTCTATGATAGTGTCTAGGGTAGGAAATACATTTTCCCACATAATAGTAGTTGCAATTAGAAGGTAACAACAAGGTGTAGGCTTGAGATTTGAAATCTATAAAGAAAGCAATATTGTTGTAGACAATAGGCAATGCAATTAGAAGGTCTATAGAGGGCTACAAATGGTAGACAACACTACAACATGTTTCTAAGTGTTATAGATGTTAGGTAGAACCTACAAGAGGTTTTTTAGGTAGATGTGGGTTTTTTTCAAATTTGCTGATGATGACATGTGTAGGACAATAGCTACTATAAAATGATAGTTGTTGTAAGACAATAGTCGCTATAAATAAACAAAAAACAAGTCTCATTCTCATGTCTTTTCATTTTTCTTTTTATTTTTTTTCTAGTTGACAACCTTTTCCTTGATGGTAATTAAGTTGTTGGATCCACAATTTTGCATAGGTGTTTCTATGAATTTGAATTCATTCTTGAGATTGTGATGCAATCAAATAAAACTTTTATTATATTTAGGAAACACCTTGTTTATTTATTAAGGAAATTATTTTGTTTGTTGGTTGTGTTGAAATTTTCCAAACCATGATGCCTTTCACCAAAGTCTTGATACCATTGGAAAGCCCTCAATGAATAAGGGTGTAAAAAATTTGTTGAATAATGTTTAGACCAATGTTCGTTTGTTATTGAATTTTGATTTAGTTATCAACTTGGTTATCATGTAGATTATAAATAACTTACTAGTTGGTTTTTAATTTTTTGATAATTGGTTAATAACCTAATTGTTTGGTATTGAATTTTCAGAATTTAATAATCTACCCAAACAACTTGATTATCATTTGGGTAGGTTATCAATTCTAAAACACTAAGCATTTTTGTCATAGGAAAAAAAAAGCCCCCAAAAACAATCTTAGGTAAAAATTAGTGTACAATTGTGTTAATCAATCGATGGTTGTCAACTTGATATTTGATAACTTACCTTTATGCATAATAGATGGTTATTGCCAAAATAATATTGAAAACCTAATTGAAAACCAAATGTTTTTTATATTGATATAAATAACCTAATCAACACCCAATTTTATTATAAAAATAGCCTACCCAATGATTATGAAAAAACAATCAATAACCAGCCAAGACTAGTTTAGACCTACAACACAAGAGTTATTGAATGTTAAACAATTTTGTCAAAGAAAATTCAACAAAATCAAAAGATAAAATAAAATAAAATTGGGGCAAACTCTTGGTACTATGGAAAGTCCTTGACCAATGAGATTTCTTCATGGTGATTTTCTAATGTTTAGACCTACACTGGTAGAGATATTGAATTTTGAAAATTCTTGTCACTAGAAAACAATTTACAATTTAAAATACTTCTTTCACAATTGGACTCTATTATTAGGGTACTTTTCACAGTTATTCATAGTCATGTTCACACTTGGGCCAACGGCATAAGCCACCCTAATATCCATTAGGAGGGATATTTTGCCAATTCAAAGCGTTTTTGTTTTCGTTAATACTAAGAATCCAATTGCAAAAACCCCGTTTCTCCCCTCTCCATGAGTCCTTCTTTCGATTGTGTGGGTTGGGACATCATAGTTAAGAAAAGTTTGTCTCTATGCATGCCAAGTTTTTTGTTCGAGGTTCAATTTTGGAAAGCAACTAGGCTAGTGAAAAGTGGGGTGAGAGATTGGGAGAGCTTGCCGCAATTTCCAACAATGAAAGTGGAGCAATTTCTATGATCTGTCACCTCTCCAAACTAGGATACTCGCAGAGCAATTTCTATAATTTCTCACTTTCTCAAAACTAGGATACTCATAGAGCAGTTTCTAAAATCTCTTACTTTCTCCAAACTACAATACTCACAGTTCTCATAGTCACCAGCAAGTTCCTAAGGTAAAAATCTATACTCAACATTGATGGTTTTTAAGGCAAATTCTGCATTCCAGAGGAAGCTTTAGGCTATGCGTAACATTATACAAGACAAAGACAAGATTAAAAAAGTAGGAGTTTGTGGGAGATCAAGTAAATCTATTTTGTGAAAAAAAAAATTCTTTCAAAAGTTTGTGGTATATGTTTGTGACCATCTAACTTGTAAACCCACACTTTCCCCTGGTAACAATTTTGTTTCATAGGGTGTTTGTCAATTTTCCCCTTTATTGAATCAAAACACTTATTTTCAGTGCATTTTGTTCAAGGGTTTAGTATTTATTTATTTCCCCATCCTCCTCTCTTCTGCACAAATGTGGGTGCTCAATCTTTTATTCCTTGAATTTCTTGAAGAACAGCTTTTGTCTAGTGCATTTCTCAGAATGAAAAGGTATTTCTAATGTTCTAAAGGTTCTTTGGATATTGGCATAGGAGTTTACAATGGCTTGGGATTCGACAGTGAATGTCATTTTGGTGTCACTGTTGGTCGGCAAAATGTGGCATGACATCAATCAGAGGTTCAAAAACCATAATCGGATTACGGAGAAGACGGGTGTCTTTGGATCAGACCTTTCTAACTTTCTGAGCACAATCCGAATTGGGCACCCAGTCAATGGACCTTGCAACACACAATATGTGACAAATGATAATATTGCCAGTAGCAATAGCAAGATGATGGTGAAGGTGAAGACACCCCAAGCCCGTCACTTCCGCATTCATGCTACTAAAGGGCCCCTCCCAACCGGTGGTGTGGAGCCAAGATGAGCCAATTCCACCAACTCTCATAGAGCCAATTTCACCAGAGCTATCAGGTAGATTGTCCTTGATGTTTCAACTTAAATGTATTGGATGTAAAGAGATTATTTCTATGCTTACTATGTCTTTAATTCCTCAATGTCATCTGCTCATAAAGTGGGTTATCACAGGTATGTTACTGTGTTAGAGCTGCACATATCCTTTGAATATGTGGATCATTGGTCTTGTACTTATGGACCACAGACAAAGCCTATAGTTGAGCAAGCCAAGAGAATAGGGGGTATTTCTCCTCTAGTTGCAAAATTTTCTAACATACGAATATGAGTTTGATTATAGAGGAGCAAGCAAGGTCGTTGGCACCCCTATGCGTAGAAGTAATCAGGGATAATAACAACGTACTTGTTGGAAGAGGTGGCAGCATCCTTTATATGCTTCAGTTGCATTAACTCTCTTGGTGGAAATTATAAGTGTTTGGTGAGCTTTAGATTACTGCTACTAGTGATGTAGAGTTCTACTAGTCATGTAGAAGACCCTCTTAAGTAAAGTTATAGTGAGCAGTAGGTCCAGTGAATTTTTTGTTGGTATCTTCTATTCAGTTACAATATTAAAATCACACTCACATTTTTTGTAGTTGCAGAATTGTCAGAGTTTCTCACCAAGGTCATGGGTGTTACTATGCTGGTGTGCTTGAGACCAATTTTTTTACTTTGTGTGCAGAGTCTAACATACCGGTGGTTTTACTGGTGCAGGCTGTTTACAACAGCGTCGGATGCTTTAGGTTGACATATGATGTCATTTGAACTCCGCTTGTTTGACCAGTTGAAGGTAACCTGGTTTGTTATATCTATGACTACCACTCCAACTAAGGTAATGATCCACCAATTTGTGATTTCTTTCCTTTACATCTTTTTTCCTATTAATAAATCTACCAATTCCTGATGGCACCTTTCCTAGAATCAGAAAGCAATATGAAGTACATTGTTTTCCATGAATAGTGAAGATTGGGCATAGAGACACTGAGAAATGTGAATTGTCCATTTGTTTGTGTTCTTTAGATCAAATACACTTTGATGCATCTTGGAATGTACTCCATAGTATCCAAGGAAGCAAAATGAACCAGCAAGAACTTGATGGGGTATGTCTCTCTGTCTCCCTCCAACATGGGGCTAGGAATTGAATGTTTCCCTGGAAGTATCTTCTACCTCAATTGATGCTGCAATCTATGTTTGGCCACTCAAACATATGCACTGAGGACAGAAAAATGCTGCTGCCTTGCTCCTTAAGACACTGATTTGTTGGTGCAATGGAACTCATATTCAAAGCACCTTTTGTTTCTGTGAATAACTACCAAATTTGCAGGCAGTTTGAGTTCATTGATTTAATAACTTGGTCAAACTTCCTGTTAGAAACAACTTGTTAATAATGCTTTTAATACAATGATTTTGCTTTTGTACAAATGCATGGATTCTTTAAAGGTTGAAGCTTTTTTTTTGTGTCTGCACAACTCAATGTCAGGATTCTCATGAGTGAAATTCTGCAATTAACAACTGAAACTGTCCCTAAGTCTGATTTTGGAATTAAGAAGTTACTGCAACTTTTGCATCATGAACCTTAAGGTAATCTATACCGTTATTTGGCAAGAAGTAGAACCTGAAGATTGGAAACCAGAAACCATTTCAAACATGAAGTTCATGGACATGATGCAATTGCTGACCTGAGCATCATTTCAAGATAAGTGTGTGGGTATGCTAGACTTGGATTCCACCCATTGCTTTGCTATGATCTGAAAAGCAATTTATCCCTGAGTTCCAATCACAATTAATTGCAAACACTTCACTGCTTGCAAACATGTACAAAGATTGTACTCTAGAAAAGACTCTATTGACTAGGGTTTGAACTGCTCGTTCACCAATGCCATAACTTTCAAATCTGGCTGGTGGGAATATCTTCATAACTTAATGTTGGGCTAATTTCTGCAGTGCACTGCAATTCTTCCCCATAGTTCACTGAATAGGAACAAAGGTGCTACTCCAAGATCAACCCAGTTGTAAGCTTTCTTGTGTTGTTCCTTTCAAGCTTATTGTTTTCAACTCACTGTAGTTCTTCATAGATCCTTCACAACAGTGGGATTACATATCAGAGATGGTAATTGGACATATCTATCCTGTTGTGGAATTCACATGTCAATGGAGCCATCACTCTTGTCAGTGTCAACCTTGTTGCTATCTCTTTATTGTTATCTTGCCATGGTCTGAACTTTGGTAGAAACTCTTTTAAGATCCTTAGCAGTAGGCTAGAGACACTTACTGCAGTATGCATTGACAAAATTCTCAAGCACTTATCTAAGAGGCATGTGTGAATGTTTTTATGATAGTGCATGTATCTTTGGGATGCAGAAAAGACATGGCTGATCAACTTGATCTGTATTTCTAGTTGTAGGAAATTGAAAGGTACCCAGATATCAAGCCTAAGAAGACACATGGAGCACTCTTGAGTACAGATGAAACTTGTGACAGGTGATAGCAGAGATGGCTGTGCCATTGCACCAGTCCCAGTTGCAAATTACAGAATTTCACATGGAATAAGAAGCTTACAAATTTATGTGAAGGATGGGCAACATGAGAAGACAATGCAACTTTTCCAATGAATGCCATGAGAAGCAATGCGTCCCAACACGTTCACTTTTGTACATGAGCAGATCAGTGAAGGCAGATGGGATTTAGGTGTCTTTATGGGCAATGGCTCAGTTGACAGATGTGGAAAATGTTGGAGTGTTGAGGATGTTTGGAGAGTGTTCAAGAACAATATGCTCTTTGGACATGTGAAATGTAGGCAAGGCAGAAGGCATTGGAATTGTTTCAACAAATGGGTCATGAGTGGGTCAATATAAATGGATGGGATCCAGATGTGTTTACTTGGTTGTTCACAAATGCCAACATTAATGGAGAATTTTTTCCATGCCATACATAAAATCCACCTGACAATAGGCACACAGAAAGAGCTAAGGAATCCAAAGCTCCATTAAGGTTAGGGCTTTTTGTGAACTTGAGCATGCACCAAGTTCAGAGGATCAAAGGCAGAAAAAGGATCTATGTGGAAGCTTTGTGGGGATGATGGATATCTGAAGAGTTTAGGATCTTAGTCTGCCATTACAGGAGCTAGAAGATGATCCCCTATGAAGTTAGAAAGAGAAACTGTGGCAGGAGTTATGTTTGGATCCTTTGCAATGGTGGGCTCACATATCAGAGAAGGTAATTAAACATCAATCTTGTCATTCACATGTCAATGGAACTATAACTCTTGGCGGTGTCAATCTTTTTGCTCTCTTGGTTGCTATCCTGCTATCATCTAAACTTCAGCATAAATTATTTTCAGATTGGACTAGTGGGACAGGAGTGGTACACATTGGAGAATGTAACTAAATGAAATATACTGTGACAAAATTCTCTTGGTGACAAAGGTCATTGTGGCTAAATCCTCTCTTCTTATCACAGGGTTCATGCCTGGATGTGGATAATGGTTTGCCAATCAGGGATTTCTAGTTGTAGGCAAATGAATGGTACCCAAACTTCAAATAGAAGAACTGACTGGAAGTTGTTCATGAAAAGCCATAGAGTGCAGTTGCAATTCTGATGTCTATGTGGGGAATAACTTTGATTTTTTGAAGAGACAAATATAAAAGGAAATCATGCTTGAATTGAATGGTAAGCCTCCAAGTGTTACAACGTTCTCAACTAATTTTTCCTTCAAAAACCTGGTTTTTTGGAATTTATTTGAATTTTCAGAGGCAGAAATCACTTAAAAATCAATATCTCCCACATTCTGAATCCAAATCTTACCAAATAAATTCCATTAAATCCTGCTCAACAAGATCTTTCCAACAACACCAAAGGCACATTCCAATTTCTCTGAAATTTTCAGTTACGATTTAATTTAACCTTCAGTGAAGAAATCATTCAATATTCAAGAACTTTTGCACAGAAAGTCCAAAGGTCATGGAACCGATCCCATGCACCCCTCCTTGTTGAGGGCTTTCCAAAGACACCAAGAACACTGAGTGAAGCATCCCGATTTGGTGGATCTCATAACTACAAAACAAAACAAACTACCTTCCTTCATAGTTACAACATCTCGAAAAATTTTGGTTTTTTTTTAGAGGATTTTTTGAAGATTACATTTTTGCATGGTGAATTATTTGAGTTTCCATAATTCTTCTTTTGCCTTAAGATACCTTTTAATGTAAATGGCAAGGCCACAGTGTTGCACACCCCTTGTTCAAGAAGGGTATTCTTATCACCACAGGCCAAGGATCACAACTGTTTGAGAATATTCTATATGAGGGGTATTGGCCAGTTGTAGTGCCATCGCATATGATCTCCATTAACCTCCCAACCTCAGTTAAACTTCACAAGAGGATAACTTGCAAGAGGGCACCTTGGATAGGTATCTGACTAGTTGCCTTGTCCATTCAACTAGTTTAAACCCAGGCTGCCATGAATTCATTAGAAATAAACTCTAGAGAAAGTGAGGGTGAGAGAAAACCTTAATAATGAGACAATTGCTAAAAAGATGCAAGATGACAATTGCATAGATTGCGCAGGTTAGCTTTTGCTCAAGAAAAAGGCAATTGAAATGATCTCTTTCTCATATTCTGCTGAATTTGAAAGAGAAGAATGACAAAAATGAACACACCTTTGTCTTGATAGCCCTCCCTGGTACCGAAGGGAAGGTTGTCATTGTCATAGAGTGGGTTATGGCCTTCACATAAACAGTATTTCTCTTTGGTCAGCTTGCACAGATGTGTTATGGTGAAGGGGATGTTCTCGGACAGACAACCACCAAAATAACTAAGGATTGTAAGTCAAGTAACATGACTAGGCTGATTTTGTCTATGGCAGTCATTTGAAGCATGCAAACTGCTATCTATTCAATCTCACAATCTAGATGATATTCTCCAACTTTAGTCTGATATTCTGAAGATGTCAACAGGAAGAAACTCAAAGGTAGGTTGAGTGCCCTCTCTGCACACATGTGTGCAAAAAAGGAGTTTGTGTGAACCTCTTAGACCTCAAGTTCATCAACAAGTTGTGCCCTCCTCCTTGCTCCATATTCTGTCAATGTCCCACAGAGCTTGCAGGCCTGGGGCAAAAAGAACTCCTTTGTTCAGGGATTTTGTTTCTCCATATTCTTCGATCCTTTTGTCAGAAGATAAAGCACAATGGCCAGCAAAGTGCTGCACAGTTAAGCTTGTTGTTCACATGGTATGTTTATTCCACAGTATTATTTTCCAATGTTGTATTTACTCCATTACAGATTGGTAGTGAGATAAGGGAGAGAGCGAGAGAGAGAGAGAGATAGAGAGTACAATGTAGGATGTAATGAGAAACAGACCTGTGCTGCAGAGCCTATGAAAATCTCACAGCCTGCACACAACTGATGACCTTTCCCTGCTCCAGAGGGTATATATGATGATGATCTCCGTGCAGATACTGCACATGGTTCACGAAGACAATCTTGTTGTAGACGGGGCACCCAGCTGCTCCCTGGTGTGTATTTGAAACCATTCTTTTCAACTCGCGAATTTCCACTCAAATTGATACATCCAGTAAGACTATTCCTCCTGGAATCCTCGACTGGAGGAGCACTGGTCTTGACTGACAGGAGAGCCTCTCTTGCGACACACTCATCATCCTCATGTACTACTAAAGAGGTTAACTCAGGAGTTGCCATTTCTGAATACTCCTGCTCATCCAAAAAATGTTCTGCTGGCAAATCATCATGTTCTTCTTCTTGGCTATCAATCACTGCCTCTGCATGTTCCAGTCCATTATGGTCTCAATAAAAATGTCATAGAATCACTGCAACAATTCTGCAATGTTTGAAAGAAACACCAGTCTCTCTTTCCATTTACCAGTATAATATAATCTAGTGTCATCTGGAATGGTGGCAGTGCTTAGTAACACATCCTGCACAAGTAGTGCAGAAAAATCCTTGATCGACCCTATCCTCACCATTTCTCAAAGTAAAGAAGGACCATAACATCCTTGCATGGAAATTATACTGATCAAGATCTTCCACCTATACAAAGGATGAGCTTATGAATTGAATTTCTGCACTTTCAAGTCTTTTAGTCCAGGCTTGCAGAGCACTACAACGAGCAGAAAAGTTGCTACAAAAGTTTGTGAGTTGACGATGGTACTTGCCTTGCTGTAACGGAAACCCTAGCAATTGTTCAATCTTTTCGTCACTCAACTCCTGAGGTGTGTTGCAGTGAGATCTATCAAGCCAAATTAAACAGGTTATGGTCATTACTGCTAAAGCTTCTCACACAAACACATCTAACTTGAAAACGATATATGCACATCAAAGATCAACATGTATCTCTTGATCTCTCCCTGTACATTATTATAGCATTGCAAGCTATAAGTCTTGAGAGAGGCTCCTGCTCTGGCAAGCAAACTTTGTCTGACAACTCAGTTCCAACATTTACTAACCTTTCAGGATCTTTAATATTATTGGAACATATCCATGGGGAAGGCACAAACATGTCGGAGGGAAGTCTTCTCCAGCTGCCACAGTTGTCGCACATCACCCATTTGTCACCTCCCCTGGACAGTATTATGAGTAAAGACCCAGTAAGCTATTCAATGGAAAATGTGGTGGCTTGATAATCAGTATACACAGATAGAAGAGTGAATAAAAATCACTGGGGATTTGAGGTGAAAATGACAGAAAGAATGTCAAAGCTTACCTGCAAAGATCAGAGCTGAAGAAAGTTCGCTTGGTAAGAACAGGAGCTTCCTGCATCCACAACAGTCATTTTCCCTTCATTTTGCATTTAAGTCTTGAGTTGTGGACCACTTCCCACCCACTTACAAAGTATGAGAGGAACAATTTCTTTACCCCAACATTGGCAAGTATTTGGAATCCATAGACAAAAGGTTGAGTCATGCAAACAGAGAAGGAATGAGCAAACTGTGTGCTAGTTGTCTAGTAATCCAGAGTCTTGTTAGAGCCACCTTATATTCTTCAAAGTCATGGCCCTCAATAGTCACAATTGTTGGTAAAACACCAGGAAGTGGCTGGAGTAGACCATGCATTTCCTCCCATTCAAGATATTCCTCAGCATACTCTCGAAGCCTCTTCCATTTTGAGCTGAGGGGCCCAGATGTCCTGCTATCCATGTGCTGCAATACCTGTGATTTAGTGTCTTGTCTCCCTGCTGCTTTTTCCCCTACAAGCGCTTCCCCTAGTGCCAATTGATCAATTACATTTGTCCCATGAGCAAAAAAAGAAGGGGACTCCTTTCTCCATTTTTGTTTGGTGAAGACTCTGTCTAAGCTATTCACATGGTCTGCACCATACAATCTGAGTTCATTTCTTGGTGCTAGAAGGGCAGACTTCTGGTCACCAACACAACCACTGCCATGTTCACTTGATGATGGCAAATAATCAGGGTCATTCATTGAGGTGGCAGGGGTTGCAGCAGCTTGATCGTACTGCACATCACACATGGACAAGCTAACATGAGGAAGGTTGCTTCAAAAGTTGAGATCGGGTTTCATCACCACAACTTGCAATACACATAAGCATATTGAACTAGCTTGTGTGCAAGGGGCATATGCTCAATGTGTTAGTTCTACCAAAGAGCACAAAGGACAGGTTAGGTCAAGCGTGTCAAACCTTTGAAGCTACAGAATTCTGTTTGCGATATCCCATAAATAGCGTCCCTTGGGGTTCTATCCTGCTGAAATAAACTGCATCATCACTCTCTCAGTCTGTGTGAGGGTCAAGAGTTGGCATATTCTGATACAAAAGGGTGTTCAGTACCTTTACCTGGACTCTACTGCAACACAGTATTCTATAGCAGCTAGATCCTCATGCTTAAGTAAATGAATCAGAACAAACTAACAGCACATTTTTGAATATTAAATCACACTGGATGGCAGCAACACTATAAGATTACAGTGACATGCATTTCTCCCTTGTCAAAGCCATGTTTCTAGATTGAAAAGAACTTCACTCTCTAACAAATTTGCAATAGGGTTTGTCAATAATGCCTACTTTTTGTCCAGGTGAAGGATGTCATCCTTCAAGAAGCAGGCTACACATGGAAACACTTACAGTCTCTAACATTCATGATACATCCTTTGCCTGGACAAGGAGTACTAGAGGGATATTAGCCTCCTGGAACTGCAAGATTTGCACCAAGCAGCATGTGAGGCACCTAGTCCTCAGGGGATTGGTGTCTACTCATAAGAAATAGGCTGGATTGGCATGCCACACTATCAAATCAGTCAACTTGGCTGCTTGATCCATTGTTACTCTAGTGTGCAGCATTTGTTGGAGATGTGAACCAGGTGACCCTTGTGTATGTGGATTTTGTGGGAAACATGGTCCCACAAGAAAGAACATTGGTAGTGTCACAGGCAACAAGAATTCAGTGCCTGTCCCTCACAGACAGTGTAAGTGACATGGGGATCAACGGATACTAAACTCATACCCCTAGACTGTACTCAGTACAGCTTTGTTGTTATGGACTGAGCCCTACAAGCCCAGCTTTCAAGAACAAAAAAAGTACCTGTATCACCACCTCTTAAATCTGTTGATTGCACATAGGGGTAGAATTTCTTGAAGTAGTAGATTCGACTTTCCTTACTATGCCAAAAACAAAACTCAAATGCCCACTCCTTCCCGAATTCGTCCAGAAGTTTCATCCACACACCCCCTGGCCTGGAGAGTGCGGGAAAGTGTTCCTGGTGCACCAAAATTAAAATCTCAATGCACAAGCAAATCAAGCTCGGATATGGTCACTATGCAGGCTAAAGTGCAACCTGGCTATGTACACACAATAGTAATTAAAAAGATTTTGAAATGCCATCCTAATTACAGCTGTGGTGAGAGATAACAGACAAAACAGTAGTACCACAAAGAATCTGAGCAACCCGAACTGAGAAGACCAAAGAAAGAGATTCCCTGTAATGCATCAGAAAAAGGAGAGGCATGGATTGAATAAAGATAAGTGTTAAGGCCTCTATAGAAGTCTAAGTTGTCGAAAGGCAAAAGAATGAAATAGAAAAGTATGAGAACAAATGATGGATATACCTCAACTTTTCGTTTGGGAAGAACAAAGTGCCCTGTGCTACGGCAATCTGTTATGCTTGCCACTTTCTCAAAAAGAAGTGTCATGGTAGATCTCGAACTCATAAGTCCGTCAAGGAAAGTAGGATTTGAGAATGTAAAGTTTCAGGATCAAAATCCTAGAGAGATGCACGATCTATCACAAACAGTACTAGGTGGTTTAGCTTGCTTGATTTTGACCCTGTTCTCTGCATAAACTTCCTTCAGGCACACAAAGTACAGTGGATACAAAGGGAATGTAACTGGTTCAGGGTTTTGAATGGTGACACAGGGGTTATCTATGGAGATTGAAGAAGCAACTGTTTGATTTCCACCCCCTGCCTCTCCAGCTGATAAAACTTTTGCACAACAGTCCAAAGAAATTGATGAGTTTAGGTGATACATGCTTCTAAAGAGTCCAGAAACATCCCATGGTTTGGAAGTCATGCCTGGGGTTTCCAATGAGACTTTAGCGTAACAGCAAATACACCTTGAATTTCTGGAAGTAAAACATCAGTGAAAAGCATGCAGGGTACAAGAGTAAATGCAGAATCAGCATATTATAATACTGATGGAGCTGGAGTTATTTCTCAAGTGGTGTCAAGGCATTCTTATCAATGCATTGCAACCCATGAGAGCAATTGCCAACATACTGAGCAATGGGTCACATACTGGCTAATGGTTCCGGGGTGTTTGGCGGTGCAGCAGAAAGGTACTTGTCTTTGTTGTTACTGAGCTTCCATTTCAAAAGACCTTGTTCTTGTTGCTTTCCTGGTCTGCTTGAACTCTTTCCAAGGACACAGTCTACTAACAAACTTGTTCCACCTGTAATGTTCAATAGGTCCATGTCCACATGTTAATACCTTGATGATCCTGCATAAACATCAGGAGAATGCCAGTGTTCTACCATTCAGCAGAATATCAAAAATGCCTGAGCCTTGCCATTAATATACATGGTGGAACAAAATATAATTCACCTGGGAACTGACATGTGGATGCTGTTGTAGCTAAAGCACTTGATGACTTCTTTGGTGAGCCCCTTCTAGCAGCAGCAGCAGCAGCAGCTCCCTTTCCACCTGCATGAAGATCACTTCTTCCATTCTCCTCTGGTCTCTGCTCTTCGGTAAAACATCTGACGTTGATCGGAGTCGATATGCAAGAAGTCCAGGCAGCTTGTGCTTGGGCAACAGTCAGAGAGTCACCTTGGAGCATCTGTTCTGCATTGTTTCTTTCTCCTGAGAGTTCTCCTATATATTTTTGCAGCTGCCTCTGTCAGATTGGAAAAGGACCCAATGACATTAGGTTTCTATGTGTCACATAACAACAATCACTGCATTCACTCTGCAATCTCTTAATGAGTTGATAGTTCTATGTATCTCCTTGCCTGCAGGTGACTTTCCATATTTCCTCCATGTGAAAAGCTGGATGAGGATTTCATACAACCACTGCCATATGATGGCCACCCAAGAAACCTGGAATTTGCTACAGGAGGATGATTGCATTCTTTGCATGAAAAGAAGAAGTTTCAACATATGCTCTCAGGAACAGTTGATGCACAGTTTGGTTTATCATACAATCTTGCATCAAGAAAAAACCATGATTACAATCTGAAAGTACTCCCTATGCTACACATAAAGATTGCAACAAGAAACCCAAGAAAAGAAACCAAGAAACTAAGAAAGAAAACTCACAATTGTGCTCTTCATGGCATTGGGTAAACTTGAACAACAGGCCACGGTCCAAATTGAAAGCTCTGGGTTGTTGTAACGGTATGCTGGCAGCAGCAGCGGATTCTTTGAATAGCAGCAGACATAGGTCTCATCAACATTCTCCTGCCATGACTGTTTCTTTGAGCACTCTGTAGAAAAACAGAGAGCACACTCTTCTCCACTCTGAGCAAAAGGTATTCAGAGTGTCAGTGACGTCCTTGAGCGTGAACAGAAATGGGGACAGATGATGGAAAAGGCTACAAAAAAGAGATATGGGTCGAACAAGGGTACCACCTTGCAAGCAGTCCAGACCTAAGAGAAAACCCACCACCCTAATTTAGAAGAAGAACAAGAAGAAGCAAGTTTTTGAAAGAAACAACGATGCTAGCAGAAGAGGAGACGGCCATATTCATTCAAAAGGGGCTCACAACAGCCGCGCATTTGCTGGCGACTCCACTTGTGATCAGAATCGGACACGGCTCAGTTGTTCTGCTACTTAGATCCGATTCCACTGAAAGAAAGATCGGAGACGATGATGATCTCGATTGAGAATCGCTTCTAGACAGATCTCTCTAACAAAAAAGTGTCTACACACGTGCTCCGTAGTTTTAACTGTCGTAAACTGTGCTGCTGCCTTGAAAGATGCCTCTCCCTGAGATTACATCATGATGTTCATCAAATTATGACGCGTGCTTTGAACAAGTTTGCAGTAATAGCTGCAACTCCTTGTAGGTAGGCAGGGACTAGGCTCATCTGAAGCTATTATCTATGTACAAGAAAGAAACTTCGTCATCATGTCTGTGACTGGCTGGAATTGGAAGCACCTTGAGCTCCCGAGAAAGAAAGAAGAGGCTTAGAATCTTGTGCACATTACAGTGTCATTGCAGTATACTGAGAGTATCAATCGGTTCTCAAGGCAAACACTTGAGACGACATCGATCTGTTATTCCTTTACCTGTCAAGTGTGGACTACTCGAGTATTGTTGTCGAGGATGAAACTAAACTGGAGTCTGGATTCAGGAGTAAATCAGCAGCTTCAGAGTTTGGTGCGGCAGTCAGTACCATCTCCTGAGTCCTGAGAAGATTTCGAAACGTATATTAGCGCGAGAACTTCTTTGGGAGCAGCGCCGCCACCAGGCAACAAACATGTGTGTTTGTGTGTGTGTGGGAGAGAGAGAGAGAGAGAGAAATCAACACGCGTGTTATTCAAAGTCTCTGAGCAACAAGATCCTGGGATAGTAAGTACAAGAAGACTAAAGACTCAGAACAAAGAAAGCCCAAAGAAATGCTGCTTCGCTTGAATCTCCTTCTTCTTGATCATGCCGATAGAGTAACCAACAACAATTTCAAAAACAATTCCCATAATGCTCAGTGAGAATCAATCAAGGAGTTCTCAAGGTGGCAACAAACCTGAGGCCAACTACATCGGTTATATTTCTTTCATATCTGTCAAGTGTGCACTACCTTAAGAGTATTGTTGTCGAAAGATAAAAACTTTGAATTCAGGAGTAACATCAACTGATCTAGCTTCAGAGTTTTTGTGCGTTTAGAAACGTACATTTAAAAGCACAAGAGAACGAACGCCTTGAAGGAGCAATCAAGCAAGCAACATGTAATATACATGAGAGAGAGAGAGAGAGAGAGATCAGCATGCGCGTTGTTCAAAGCCGTTGTGCAAGATCGATCCCCATGGGAGAGTACAAGAAGACAAAGACTCAAACAAAGAAAAGGCAAAATGCTGCTTTGCTTTCGAATCCTTCTTCTTCTTCCGTTTTGATCATCATTGATGGAGTACCTAACCAACGATTTGAAACAATATTATTATTGCCACTTGGATTTCTTTGAAAAGGTGGCTTGTTATTGTTGTTGAGCATACACTCAAAAGATCTTGTAGACTAAAAAGACTTACCAAACTAACAACCAACCAAGAAGTGAGTATATGCACCTGTTCACGCAAGTAGTATTACTTGGTTAGCACAAGTGACTAGGCTATATCCGCACTCTTCTTCGGCTTCATGCCTGATTTTGCATGTACATAAAAAGCCTAACTTTCAGCCGGTGCCATCATACATGGTCCATTATACAAGGGTTTTTTAAATTATTTTTAAAATTATAATTTATATATTTTTCCAAAAATTATATTTAAATTTATTTAAATTTAAAATTTAATAATATTATTTTTCAAAAAAATTATTTTAATTTCAATTTTATTTTTTTTCAAAAATCTCTCAGAATTAGTTGATTTTACATTCAAAAACACAAATTTTCAAGAAAATTCTCAATTTATTTTTGAAAAAAATCACTAGTACTACACAATGCTAATTTCTTTTAAATGATTTTTATTTTTTGAAAAGAAATCACTAGTTCCTTTTTTTTGTCTGTGAATTTTTGTAGCATACTGACAAAAACTAATCCAGTGCACAATGTACAAAGGGTTTTTTTGGATTTTCTTTTTCTTTTTTTTTTGGGTAAACGTCGACATATTTTGAGAGAGAAAAAAGTAAGAAGTTGCCATATTTAGACAATGAGTCCCCTAGAGGTCACCAGAACAAGGTGAGATCTTGAAAAATTTCTACTTTTTTGGTTGACATATGGGTAGCCAGATTTGGCTCATTCCTCTTGTGGACAATTGCCAGTCCAGAACGAAATTGAAAAACAAATACCCTAAGTTCCATAGGGTTTTTCTTTTTTTCAAATTTTTTTGCTAATCGGTGACCCAAGAAAAAAATTAAAATACGAATATTTTGTCAGAGATTCCTTACGATCTATTTTATAAAATTCCCTATGAATTTAAGGGAAAATATTTTCTGGAGAATATACTGCCATGTTTTTAAAGTTTTTTTCCCTTAAGCTATGACTAGTTTGTTACTATTTTTCTAATGTGCAGCTCTAACACAGTAACATACCTTTGATAACCCACATTATGAGCAAATGATATTGAGGAATTAAAGACATAGTAAGCATAGAAATAATCTCTTTACATCCAATACATTTAAGTTGAAACATCAAGGACAATCTACCTGATAGCTCTAGTGGAATTTGCTCTATGAGAGTTGGTGGAATTGGCTCATCTTGGCTCCACACCACCGGTTGGGAGGGGCCCTTTAGTAGCATGAATGTGGAAGTGATGGGCTTGGAGTGTCTTCACCTTCACCATCATCTTGCTATTGCTACTGGCAATATCACCATTTGTCACATATTGTGTGTTGTGAGGTCCATTGACTGGGTGCCCAATTCGGATTGTGATCAAAAAGTCAGAAAGGTCTGATCCAAAGACACCCGTCTTCTCCATAATCCGATTATGGTCTTCGAACCTTTGATTGATGTCATGCCACATTTTGCCGACCAACAGTGACACCAAAATGACATTCACTGTTGAATCCCAAGCCATTGTAAACTCCTATGCCAATACCCAAAGAACCTTTAGAACATTAGAAATGCCGTTTCATTCTCAGAAATGCACTAGACAAAAGCTGTTCTTCAACAAATTCAAGCAATAAAAGATTGAGCACCCACATTTGTGCACAAAAGAGGAGGATGGGGAAATAAATAAATACTAAACCCTTGAACAAAATGCACTGGAAATAAGTGTTTTGATTCAATAAAGGGGAAAATTGACAACACCCTATGAAGCTAAATTGATAGAGAGTATGTAACAAAAATGTTGCCAGGGGAAAGTGGGGGTTTACAAGTTAGATGGTCACAAACATATACCACAAACTTTTGAAGAAAACTTTTTTTTCACAAAATAGATTTACTTGATCTCCCACAAACTCCTACTTCTTTAATCTTGTCTTCGTCTTGTATAATGTTACGCATATCCTAAAGCTTCCTCGGGAATGCAGAATTTGCCTTAAAAACCATCAATGTTGAGTGTAGATTTTTACCTTAGGAACTTGCTGGTGACTATGAGAACGGTGAGTATTATAGTTTGGAGAAAGTAAGAGATTTTAGAAATTGCTCTATGAGTATCCAAGTTTTGAGAAGGTGACAAATTATAGAAATTGTTGTGCGAGTATCCTAGTTTGGAGATTTGACAGATCAGAGAAATTGCTCCACTTTCATTGTTGGAAATTGCGCCAAGCTCTCCCAATCTGATCTCACCCCACTTTTCACTAGCCTAGTTGCTTTCCAAAATTGAACCTCGTACAAAAAACTTGGCATGCATAGAGACAAACTTTTCTCAACTATGATGTCCCAACCCACACAATCGCTTGGAGCCACAAAAACCCACCAAGGCCCGACCTTTCATTGCTAACTCCAAACCATGTAATCTCTTCTTGATGATGGGAACAACGACAAAACCATAACTACTCCACAAACTCATAGAAAGATTTCGTCCTGAACAACATACACTGCTATTGTTTGTGTCGCACAATCTTTCCACCACCAACAACCTAAAAGAAATATCAGAAAGCGCCCTAATTGCTAAACACCGATAGCACACACGCATGCCTAAAAATTACCATGCAACACAACATGAACAACAATAAAGAAACAAAGAAAAATTCACACAATCAGTCAAAAACACCCACCCAAGATTGCAAACAACAAGAGCAACAAAAAAAATTCTTGGCAGCAAGTGAGTGAATCTATGAGGCAGCAACAAAAAGAAACTATAATAGAAATATTTTGAAAAAAAAACCTTAAGAAAAAACTTTGCTAACTATTTAAAACAAATAAAAACTTAAAAGAAAATTTTGTTACATGTCCTATTTTGTTTTAGGTTTGAAGGCAATTTCACTAGTTTTCCATTGTTTGGATAGTTTTCTAAAAAGATGTCATTGATTAATGTTAAATCTTTCTTGGGATCCTAAGTGACCATGTTCCATGAAAATTTTGGAAAAAAGACTCTAACATACATTAGCAAATAAAATAAAAATAAATAACAACTAGCATAGATTTGTTGTTCGATGATGAAAGGTGACACCTTGAACATATATTCTCAAAACAAGATGCACTTACACAAATGATCAATTTTTCAAGCACTTACATTCAAGTTACAATATATAAAAACATTCACATTAACATGACACTTGGTAAAAAACCAAAACAAATGAACTAAACACCTTGCAATATTCATTCATACATCTAAGATGATCAATTTCAAATTAAACTCAACTTTATTCAAGCAACAATATATATAAACATTTACATTAATTTGACAGTCAATAGAAAACCAAAACAAATGAACTAAACATCTAGTAACATTCATCCACACATCTAAGATGATCAATTCAAAATTAAACTCATTGCATTCAAGCAACAATATATAAAAACATTTACATTTATTTGATACTCAATAAAAAACCAAAATAAATGAACTAAACACCTTACAACATTCATCCATACATCTAAGATGATCAATTCAAAATTAAACTCACCTAAAAACTTGTCTCAACATTTTGTCTTTCAATCTTGTCCTTATGCACATTTGATGTTTTTTGGACATGTACATTATCCACAACCACTAAAACAACAACGAATGATTGATTTGTTACAAATTTTTGCTCACCAAAAAAAAGTTTTTCATTAAGAACAAAATACTAATGTTACAAAGCTCAATGAGCTTCAAGTAGAATGTGCATAAAATATTGGGAAAAATGTTGATGTTTGAATGTCCTCACTAAGAGGCCATTAGACCATGAAAATGAACAACATATATGATTTAGTGTATGTTCAAGTAACAACAATCTGTGGGGGACATTTAATGTAAAGGTTGGGATCTACATGCACCAAACAACCAATTTTAAGGGGTATTAGATAATTATCCAACTTATTTTTTATCATCTTATTATTATTTAATTATTTAATATATACATATTAAAGCCACCCTATATTAATTATAATTTATTATTTTAAATTATTACAAACCTTATATTATAATTGAATTGATTACTTGAATCAAAGGTATGTTATTTTTTTTACTAATTAACTTATAGTTTTTACCCAACAAACAATATATTGCACCTTATATTTTTATTCAATGATTTTATTTTTTATTTTTATTAGTGTCCTCTTCGAGCAACGATCTCAATTGTACTAATCTTTTCAAGGTTTCCTCTTTGAATAAACTCTTGAAAGGTGTAAATAGCTAAAACCATAAACAGATCGAAAAAAATGAATTTTTTCAATTGTTGGCATGTTATCAAGACAAACATTTGCTAATCCTTTTTCTCTTTTTTTTTGGTGAAAATAACCTAAAAATCGGATATCTTTACAAACATGCTTTTGTGTGAAAATCAAATATTTCTTAAAGATGCTTTCATCAACAACTTATATTAAAAGAGGTAGGGTTGCCATCATTTGCATTGTAAATTTTATGCTACATTTATACCAAACTATAAAAATGCCATGTATAGTAACAATGTTCAAAATCAACAGACATTTGAAAAAATGAAATTTTTTTTTGAGAAATAGTTGATCATTTGTCTTTATTATCCCCATTTAACCATTAAATTGTTATACTTTTATGAAAATTCCTAAAAATAATTCAAGGATAACCTTTTTTCTTTTCTATTTCTATAAAAAAAGTATATATATATATATATATATATATATATATACATAGCTCACAAGGTGGAAACAATTATCATATTTGTTACCATAAAATCATGGGAGCAATTTTGTCTCAATCACATATTGGACCTTGGTTAACAACAATTCATGTAAAGGCACATGCAAAAAAAGTAACAATTAATGCAATAAATGATTGATGTGCATTAAAATGGATGAAAAATGATTATTCATTTTATTTATGTTTAAAATATAAATAATTTTATAATGCAGGAATGTTTTTTGAAAAATAAAATTTAATATGCCAAAGTGAATTTTTGGAAAATTATTCAATGTTGACATGTCAAAAAAATTTGAGTATTAGTATATACAAATTGAATTGTAAAACAAACATAAATAACTTTCCCAAAGTTGTCCTTCATCACAACAAAGACAAATTATTCGTTTTCAAGCAAAGTTAGATGTTTAAGGAATGTTTTGTGTTTTAAAAAGTTATCATCCTTTGTTATAGAAGACAAAAGATGGTGATCTTGCAATAAAAAATTCCCAAGGCCCAAGTTTAGGCTATTGCAGAATCAATAATTTTATGCCCAAACCATGTTGTGAATGCATGTGATGAATCGATCAAGAAAGAACTAGCAATGCCTTGACTACATTGGTTAACATTTCATTTAGTATGGAAGTTGAGATGGTGGTCAAGATTTGCTAATGGACCTATAAATCTTGACCAATTTTATGTAGGCTTTTCTTACAAAGAAACATTATTGCAGAAGTTATTAAAGTGATGAAACATTTTTTTCAATTTTTGAAAACATTTGATCCACATGAAGGTCACAACATGGCATCATGTTAGATCTTTGTTTCAAAGTTTTACAAGTTGTGCAGATTATGTGGGGGTATGGGGATGGAATTCATCTTGCTTCTAAATATGATGCAATAGCGGTCATTCCCCTCTAGTGATTTGCTTTGATAAGAAAAAAGGTTTCCTTGTAGCCAAAAGAAAGGGTTGTTTTATCTATCAATACCATGACACAATTTAAGTGATAGATAGTAGGGTACTTGAACTTCCAATATGCAATTGGAATAACAAAGGTGAAGAATCCTTCTACATTGTTTTTAAAGTACTTGTACATCATAACAATTTTAATTTGTGAACTTCAAAGAATTCGAACACTCCAATTTCTCTCTCAAGAGCCCATTGGTCCTCTAAGTGGCATTTTTATAAAACATATTTCCAATTTTGACACCAAGGAAGAAGAGAGTGAATGATATACTACCTTCCACAACAACATTGAACCTTGGAAGTTGGACGAAGTAAATCAAAATTTGGAATAGAATTACATTCAGAGGTTCCTTCCATTAAATCTAGATCTGTCCATGATATCCCACTTTCCCTTCAAAGTTCCCGCAACAATTCAAGTATTCTTTTTTAGTACAATGAATTACAAGTATTTCCAATAGAGATGTTGATCCAAGCTTGAATTACATGTCAAATGCAAGTTCCAAAGACTATATGAAAATTTTAAATATATTAATTGAAATAAATTATTCTAAACAACTATAGGTTGATAATGATTAAATAGGTCAATGTATCTAAGTTCAACAAAAAAATAAATTCTTTCCAACGAATAATCCCTTAAAGTTGCACAAAGCTATTGATATGTTATTTTTATTCTGATGTTACATGGTTTATTTACAAAACTCATTGACAAAATGTGTTGCTATCAAGCAACATACAACTTTGATTTTTTTTATCCATTATGGTTTGCTTATAGGGCTTTCAAAGAACATGTATGATGGTAACTTGTTAAGTGTTTTGGTTGGATGGGGTTGGAGTGATTTTTTTGTTTACTATAGGGTGTGGTTAGGGAAATCTCTAAAGAATTGAGGTTCAATTTCTCTGCAAGTTATTTATTTTCAAAATGTTCATGTCTTCTTTGTGCTCTTACAACCTATGGTGTGATTACAAAAATATTTGTAAACAATTATAATTTGACATTTGGATACATATAACCTTGGCACATATTGTAGTTTCTCTAAATTTGAAAACCAGTTAGTTCATAACCATCAAATTGAAAAAATGTTTTTTTCATTGTATAAGCATCTTGACAAGTAAATTGTTGAAAATTTTCCTTTCATATTGTTCTCACTTTAAAAGATAAAAAAGTATGCTATGTTGAAATCCAAAAGTTAAGTCTAAAATTGGATAACTAGACAACACTATGTAAAATAAATGTTTGTCTCCATTACATTGGCATGTGCCTAGAAGTTTGGTACTGTAGTACCTTTACCATTTTGACATAAATTAAATTTTTTTCATTTTGTTCAACTTTTTGAAATTTTATTTAATATTTGTATCAAATTTTTAATAAAATCAAAAAGCTCAAATTGTTAAGTTTTGAACCACAGACCTAGAACAAAGTGATACAATCAAATTGTTAAGTTTTGAATCGCAGACCTCCCATGACATTGACCTCGAACAAAGTGATACAATCTAGACACACTAAATTGTCCTACACCAGTAACAAGACCTTGTTTATTATTTTCTATAACCATTACCTGTCAAAATGTTCAGAATTAAAAAACCAAGTGCCAAAGTTAAGATTTCAAATTTAATTAAACATTCGTAGTTTGTTGCCAAAATGGTAAAAGTACTACTACAATATTAACCTTGGTATCAAGGACCCTAAACTTGAGGCAATATTAACCTTATACCAATACCAATGGAAGGGACCCTGTTGCTTTGTTTTTTAAACCTTCAAAGAGTATTCACATCCAGTTGTTTGATTACGAATATATGAGGTATGCTTCTAAAATTCAAATTTTGAGGCCAGGTCCTCTAACATCCACTAGTTCTTTCAATTGATCATTTTTTCAATGAATGATAATTTCGAGTGTTTTTTTAATTGTTGTGAAATTTCTCCAAAATGTGGAAAATAAAATATTAAAAGGGAATATTCAATTAAAAATTCCTTTCTCTGGAAAGAAAAATATCCTTCCAAATTCCTTAAAAAATTGAAATTTTTTCACTGCATTTGGGTTTTCATTTCAGTTTGGTAGCAGTTTTTAATTCAGAATAGTTTTTTACTATTTAAACAAGTTTTTACAACATGTCACCATTTAACGGTAAATCTGAAGCAACATCAGAAAATTGAAAAACAACATCACTAATAATGGCTGGTGTTGTGAGAAACAATTGCCCTGAAAACCAGCTTGATTTGAAATAATCTTGATACCCACCCAATTGAGCCTGGTATCAACATTTATATCAACACTGGTATCAAGGACCCTACCAAGGGGGTGTGACTTCAGGCTATTACCAACCTTGTAAAACTCAGGTTGGGTCCAGGGCCAGGTCAATAAATCTAGAGTTGAGTTGGCAACCATTTGCCTATAATATCACAGGGTGCTTAAGGTAATCTGCTTTTGTATTTTGAATATTGCCAAATTTGGCTAAATATACTTATGGATCATTACCACTTGAGCAACATTGCAACATTTGAAAAAAAACACTAGTGCTACTGTGTCTGGAGCTGTCACCCGAACATCAGTTGCCAATCCAACTCTAGATTATGTTGATAATCCAAAACAGATGTGAAGTCACTTCCCCCAGCCAAACAAACAAAAAGTTCAAATCTATTGCTTTGCCAGAACAAACACAAATAAGTAAAAGTCTGCATCTATTAATGATGGATGAATCATGCACTCAAAAAAGAGTTATGTATTCAGAACATTGATGGCTGTTTCAGAAGAGAAAACCAAAAAAACAATAGATAAGAATAACCATGAAAACACAATAAAAATATTTTCACAAACACTAAGTATAATTACACTGACTTGACAAAGCCTGTTCTTGAAGGGCCACAACCATGTTTGTAAGTGAAAGTGAACTTTGGCCACAGCACCCAGCATTCTCCTAAACAGTTATTGATCCCACACTACTTACACCTTTGCATTAACTCTTAATCAGGTGCCAGCCAAGTTGACAGCTTTTGACTTATCTTCAAAAGCTCTGAAACCATCAACTGCTTGGTGCAGGTACAAAAGAGCTCCCTAACTGATCAGGTTTCATCTCAGATATCCTTTTGGCTGTCTTCATATCCAGCTACTGTAACTGTCATGGACATAACATCATACAAGGATCAACATCCCAAGCTTAGAATGTCCCTTGAGGCTCTATGACCATGTAAGGTTGCTCAAATGCACAGGAGAAAAATACCAATTTCCAGGGAAAGCCATGTACTGATATCCTCTAGATTGCATGCACCACATCACATAAGGGGTTCCAGCAGACTAGTTTTTCATCCCATCTCAATTTCATAGGGCACAGCAACATTGCACAAACCTCCTGCAGTCCAATTATACCCCAAGTTAATATGCCAGCACAGCTAACCAACTCAACATGTGTAAAGAGACAAGCATTCAATTGTCAGTAACTGAAATCATGTAGTGTCACGGCGTAGCCAACATGACACCAATACACTGTCACCAAAGGTAACCTATGCAATAGATCTGTTGATAAGATCATTATTACAAACTGGACCAACAGTATGTTGCAAAAGGAAAGGACAGGGTCAACTAACTTTAGAATTTTTCAGACCCTCACTGCACTTGTTAAGCCCAAACCCAGTGTAGACCATGGCCATCATTCAATACCATCCTCAGCTAGGACATGTTCCTCTCTTTGACCTCCAGAGCGAAAAAGGCTAAAAGTTTGTACAAATCTTTGAACTCAAAGCTAAAACTTGGATGGCATATCAACCAGCACAGCATGGGATCATTTTGCAGCAAAGCAGGATAAACCAACCAGATTGTTTGCCTGGTGAGTCCACCAACACTCCCAATTAAGATTTGAGCAGGCCTCATTTCCTGGACTTGATCTCTGTCCACCATTCAGCATTACTAATCAACAAACAGAACACTACCACCATACAGACCTCAATATAGACTTGTAACTATAAAAGGTCAGAAAAACATAGTATCCTGTTCTTGTAGCAGGGCATTTAAAAGTGGGAAAGGCATCAGTTCTAGTCCAGGGTATAACATCTGTTGAGATTTATGAGCAAGACAAGCACTGGAAGAACAAGAACAACCCCATTCAGCAAAATTGACTGCAAATGGACCAATAAATACAATAGCTGGTCAAAAAAATGTCTAGGTCAGTGGTCAATATACAAAAGCATGCAGAGCAATTATCTACACTAATGAAAACTAAGTTGACCACCAGCACTTCATAAGATCCAAAGCAAATTTGCATATGCAGTTTCTGGACAAGGATTAAACCATACCAATGGCGAACTCCAAATGTGAATTTGGATAATTTTCCAGGCAGCCTGTGTGTATATAAGCTTTCACTGCAGCTTCCTCCTTGGCTTACATCACTTCGCAGACCTGCTCACAACAACACACTTCATCCTGGGTTAGACCTTAAATGATATTTGTTTGAAGAATCAACCTTGGACGTCTAATGCTCTCCACTCATGTAAACACCAAGTTCATGACCATAGATAGGAATGAGCATCTGTGTGGATAAGTCCACCCATACAGTTTCTATGGCTATGAGCTAGCTCCATGCATGTACTGCAAGCCGCTTGAGGAGCCAAGCCAGAGACCCCATGTGTGGTCAGTTTCAAAAGGAAACTCCTCCCAGTAGCCACCCCCTTCAAATTGACTTCGCACTCCTGCAAGACAAATACCCCACTTAGAATTGCTACTCCTTAACATATCTATCAGATTGTAGAAAATACTCCACAATAATAACACTTAGGCAATCGTTGCATCCGTATGTATTGAACCATACTTTTAACAATGCATACCTACTTCTTTGCAAGCACTTTGCAGTTGCATCTATTTGTCATTCACAATTGCAACTCACATGCATCCATACACACATCAAGAATTCAGGGTGCCCGTTTACAATCTAAATTTTGAAACCAATGACATAGAAGGTAGAGAAAATAGTTCCAAGTCAAGGCAAGGTGGCAACTGTCCAGAAGCTGGTTGAACTCTTTGATGATGGTACAAAGTGGAAACTTACGCAAGGAAGCTGGCCAGCAGACAGAAGTTGTTGGTGAGGAAAATCCTGTTTGTGTGTGTAGCAATCGCCCTGAAGTAAGGCTCCAAATTCGCACTGCACGATCCTCCCCACCTGAGCCACCAAGGCTGTTATTAACCTCCATTCCTCTCTCCTTCTCCCCAGACACCTCAACTGCAGATCAATTGTATGTATGCAAATAACACATAACAGTTATTTATGCCAAAATTCGAATTACCTGAGACGAGAAAAGTTTCACTGGGATCAACACCCATCTGCAGTGATGTATGTGTATTGCTATGGCCTTCATATGTTCGCACTGCTCCGTTCTCCACCATGCGGCGGTCCCATTGCTGAATCTAGTGTCAGCATGCACATTGATGCATGTTAAACTGGTCTCTAGTATCATGCATCAAGAAGCACCATAAGCAACCAGAATATGAATTCTCCTATGTTTTGAGGCAGCACTAAACATTCCTAGCAAATAAATGGGGACAAAGGAAGGGAGAAAAACTTACAACTCCATTCATTGCACTTGCAAGCAGATAGTTCTCATCACTATGCATAAGTACCATACTGCCAAAAAGTCATGTGCAGCATGCTCAGAAATGAAACAATCAATGTCTAACATTTCTTCTCTGGACAGATGAAGAGTGATAGTATCATGAAAGTTCACATTAGTCCCTACAATGTTGAAGGTCACCCTTGCAATACCACGCCAAAACCCAATTCCCAAGCTCAGACCTACCACAGGCCTACTGCCAAAAGTGATTTGAAATTGATGATGTACATGAGAAACCCAACCAAGCACCATGATACTGAATTTGAGAAGTTAAACTCATCTATATGATAACACTCCACATCACCAGTAGCTGATTGAACAACAGACTATGAAAACAAGGATAGGAAAAGGAAAAGTGAAAGCTCAGTATGTCATCTGCGACTTTGGATCTCTGCAAAATCACAATAGCAGCATCTGAAGCAGCATCAGCAGCTCACCTACAGATTGCTGAATCCATTCGCATGATCTTCGAATGACTGCAATAATGGTCATTCAATCTCCAGTTCTGGCTCTGTTTAGCCTGTTCATACCCAAGAGCAGGAACCTAACAGAGAATGATAAAAGTAAGCAGTTTCCTCTCTGATTCTGAGCACATGACATTAGTGTCTGAAATATACACAACATTGTCTCAGTACATTTACTGCATCTCATTCACATGTTTGGCATGACACATTTACAGTGATCATCCACAAAAGCCTGGCCTCATATACACTGAAGGGAGAAAGGAGACATACATTAACATAAGTACCCCCAACCCTGCCACCAGGATGTTTCTGCTGCTTAACATTTGAGGTTTTTCCTCTTCGATTGGGCTGATTCCTAGATGTGCCTCCACCACCTGAGAAATGTGATTTGATATGTAGGCCTGATTCCTTTGGAGGTGGCAATCGCAAGTCAACAGTTGAAATGACTCCGTTTCGAAATCCACACAAGAGTATATTCCCCTGAGAGACGACAAATATTCAGAACCCTTCATAACATCGGTGGAGTATCTGCATAACTTGCACCCTGTGAGACTGGGTCATCAAACATCTATCCTCTGTGTTCATTCATAACTCCCCTTGCCAACATGGGGAGCCATAACAGCATAGTTACCGTTTCATCAAACTGCTGAGAGAGGCAAGCACTGCTGCTCCGATACAACCATGACAAAACACATCTCTCCACTTCCACCCGAGCTGCTCCTGTATTCATACCTGCAGGCCCCAACCAGCAGTGGCATGAACCATATATGGCTAGCAATGCCCCACCCTTGCAGATCTAATTGTGCATTTGCAGCTGTAGTGTTAAGTGCACACATGCACATAACAATCCAAGCACAAAACAGAAGCTGACAGGTAGGTAAAATATTGTCCAAGCTTTACCAAGGCTAGCAACTGTCCCATTGGGACTGCCCTCTGTAGTCCAGACACTGCACCCAGTCTTGACACTTGTGGACATTGAGAAGGGGAAGCGATAGGAGCGGTCCCATTCTCTGATTTCTGGTATTTGCTTCAAACTCAGCACATAAAGCGATCCACTAACTTCAGCTGAACCTAATGTTGTAACTCTGAGTTAGAGGAATCAGTCATGGACCACTTTTCCAACAGAGGAGATCGATTCAGAATATCACTTTATGGAATGAACACGTTGGACACATATAACCATAACAGGACAACCAGAATGATCAAATGTTGCATACTTCTATTCACACAGACTAACTAGTAGGCAGAAGACTCCATAAAAGAACTGGGCATTAAGAAACATAACCATACAACCGGAGGTGCAACTGTGACTTGCTTTAGCTAGTTCATTGTACATATATACATGTAAGATGGATCAGACCTAAGTTCCTCACATCTCAAAAGAACCATTCGAGTGGAAAAGAACTAAATATGAAGATGCAAAATGGATACAAAGCATGTGAACCCTCTCCAAGTCTCTTAATTGCCGTTATCCCTGAGGAAAATCGAGCTTCAATCGATGGCCACAAACCCATGGACTCCATCCTTCTTGATGTTTGTGTAGAATTTGAAGGTAAACACAGCTGTGGATGGAGTGGAGCTTGATCAGCTTTATTTTGTGCCATGACACATAGCCTGACAGAAATCAACAGCTGAGTGATCACATCTCAATAAAAATCTCAAAATGTAATTGGTTTAGTGCTATCAGCCCAATTTGTAGTCCAATAAGAGCTGCAGTCAACCTAACAACAAGGTTTTCTCAATCTGAAGGGTAATTGAACAACTATTTTTCTACACTGTGATTGAACTACTAATTGGTAGCAACTCCTTGGTTGAATTTTACTACAGGACTAAATTCTAGAGGAAGCATCAGAGAACACCAGAACAAGACTCAACCTCAAGAAATAATTAGAGCCTGGAAGTCCATTGAATATGGAGTGATTGGATTACCCAAAGCGGCCAGTGCTACCACCGAGAACAAGCACATCCGCCTCCTTCTCACCTTCATTTGTTTGGGAGCTCACACATAACTGTTGAAGTGCACCATCTGCCCACTTATTTGTGCCATTGTACTCCCACACCTGTCCACAGGTGGTGAAAACCCTAAATTTGCAGTTCCAGTCAACTTCCATTGCAACAGAATCCCCTCTTTGCAGATGACAGCCACATGTCAAGCACATCACACAAGACTTCAAAGTTTCTTGCTTGATTTCAAAGTAAGTGACATCCTGCTGCACATGCCCTGCCCTTCAGACTTCAACCTCATTTGCCAGCAAAGTTCAATAATGCACCCACTATTGAGCAAGAGGGATAGAGAACCTGTGGGTGGCTGGTCTGTGACTCCAACAATCGACGGCGGAATGCCACCCCATTGTAGCCATTTCTACCTTGGCCACAACCAAGAAACTCTCTTTGTTGGATCAGCTGTAGCACACCTTTTTTTTCACTCTCCTTTTCTTTTTCTTCCTGTCTGTCTCCAGCATCTGGATTTCCTCCTCCCTGCAACAGCTCATATAGATCTAATAGCAATCAATCACAGTGTGGGCCATCAAATTTCAGACTGCCATACATACAACAACCACTGCAAATCAAAACAACAGAGCTCAAACAAGGGAAATTGGACTATCCAACCAATCTTCAATCAGCCATCACCATATATCAGTTCAAAGATGCTTGTATCTGGAACTTGCATGTTAAAATCAAGAAGAGATTTTACAGACATAAGCATCTTTGATGAACCCATCTACCAGGTGTCATCAGGCTGCCATGGTCAATGGAAGTTCCTGTAAGTACCTGTGTTGAAGAACTTGCTCCATTGAAAGACTTTTCAGACTCAGTCTTCGCACATTTTGAACGCAATGGAAAATAGCGATTCCGATCAGCATCAAAATAAAAGCCTGGAAGCTCTGAAAAACAAAAAGGGTGCTGAAATCAGGGCAACACCTCACCACTTGTACTTCATCATAGATCATAATCAACAGTGGCACCAAACAAATATGTTCTGGTATGTTAACAGAATAGGACAGCGCAAAAAGTACTGACACATTCTTGTGCCACAAATACTGCACAACTCATACTGCAAAGTGAGACCAATTCACCTCCAAAGTCATGAAAACCACACAACAAAATAAAGCATGTATCAGAGTCTTTTTCTCTTGTTCCACATATACTACCCCTCATTAACACCAGAGCAGCAGTAAAAATATTGTGGCTGTCAATTAGTCAGGACAATGTTAGAGTGATGGAAAAGAGGGGGTACCATGTTGATACAGTTAAGCATACAAACTCCATATGCAAACTCTTCTTAAGTGACAACACCTTTTTTTTCCCAAAATCGGTAATTGACTGTCATAAATTGTACATGGGGCTTGAATTCAGATGTTCCCATGCACAAAAAAACCACCATAAACAGTGATATCCAACATTGTTTTCCACTTAGTCAGGTGACTGGTCTCCCAAGGACTCAGGATAGGATTTTCAGTGGCTCTTTGTACCAGCAGATTACCAATCCAATTTCTCATCATTCTGTAGGCATTGAAAAGCAAAAAATTGGATAACCCTTGGGACATGCAAAGCCAGAACCTGAAAGAACATGAAAGTATTGGACAAAAAATTCTGGCTATGTATGTCCCAAGCGTTATCCAATTCCCACTTTGTGTCCAATACTTTCATTTCCTCTATATGGAACATCCACTCCCACAATGCAGATTCAATATGCTAAGCGTAGAAAATCCCTCAGCAATGCAGATTCAGTATGCTAAGCGTAGAAAATCCCTCAGCAATGCAGATCCAATATGCTTAGCACATAAAATCCCACAGCCATTCTCAAATCTATCAAACAGAAGAGAAAAGAAAAGAAAAGAATGAAAGTGGAAACCGCAAAATGATATAATACACTGTTCAATGACAACAAAAACTCAACGAGCGACTCCAAGACTTACCAGCAGGCATGGCTGATTGATAACTAAACGCGCAGCGCCACAAACACGACCCGAGAATCCGATTCTGCAACAAACAAAGAAACTATCGAGACAAACAAAGGCAAAAACAACTCCCGAAGAACCCTCAAAACCACCCCCCCGGCCGCGAAAAAAAAGACCCAAAAAACCACCACAAGTTGGTATTTCCGCAGCCTTCGAAGCACTAGTTGATAACACTGCAACACAGCACCTCCAAGCTCTCCCGGGACAAGAAGTAATAGCAAAGTTCGTGTGTTCGTTAGGTTTTCTCCGATCCTGAAACCAAAAATTAAAAAAAAAATCTAAACACAAACCAAAAAAATGAGAGCGACAAAAGGAGGAGACAACAACTGTATTAAATAGATAAAAAAGATGAGTCCATGGTTCTGTCGCGAAGAGAAGGTGGTTGCATGCAAATGACGCGAAGGAAACAGAACTCCGTTGCAAATCCGTTGTCGCTGTTGTGCACCCGAAACCCTAAATCGTCCCGAAACCCTAATTCGTGTCAGTCACTTCTGTCAGGACGGGTGTGGAAGAGTTGCATATTCCAGTTTGGAAAGTGCACTAGGCTTTCGCCAAGTGGAAAAGACGGGGAGGTCTGCCAGTACCAGTACCAGTTGTTGCATTTTCCAGTTTGGAAAGTGCAACTAGGCTTTCACCAACTGGAAGGAAGAAGGGGGGTAGGACTGTTTGCCCCCTCAGGTGCCAAATAATTATTTTATTTTTCAAAATTCATTTCTGCAATGAAAAAAATAATGTATGAAATTTCAGCAATAAAAATGATTTTGCATTTTCTCTGGTCTTTGAGCCTTTGACATAATAAAGAGACAACATTTTTTTAATTTCTTTTTGCCAAAATGGGGAGAAATAATGTTCTACCAAAATAAAGGAAAAATAAATGTTGGCAATTATTGGATACTTGCTTTGCAATGGGTGGATTGGCCTAGCAAGAAGCTCTTGGATTTTCACCAAATTTTGTATTTTGCCTTTCCCTTGTAATTTTCTTCAATTTGTATATTTTCAAAGAGATGATTTTTAGATTTTTTTGCATTTTTAGAAATAATTTAATTAATACCGAACCTAAAAGTTATTTATGGTACATGGAACCTAAAAAGGTTTTTGGGGGGAAATTAGGGTTGCTTCTTGTTTGACGGAAAATTAGGGTTGTTGTTTCTTATTAGATGAAAAATAAAATGAACTAAAATGGCGGAAAAAATAATTAGTGATGGATTATTACATGAGACATAATAGGGTTTTTGATAAATCTAGGGTTTTCTTTTATTAGAGGGGAAATAATAGGGCTTTTCGGGCAATTAAGGTTACTTCTTATTAAATGGAAAATAAATGGGTTTTCATGAAAGTTACGATTGATTTTTATTAAATGGAATGTGGCATTTGTTCTTTTTAGGTAAATGAAAAAGATGGGCGGAAAATATTATTAGCACTTTTGGGGAAATTAGAATTTCCTTTTATTAAATGGAATAGTGGCATATGATTCATTTTAGTTTACATCAAAAGGAAGTGTGGAAACTATTCTTCAAGTTTTTGGGAAAATCCAAATTGCTTTTTACTCTAATAATGATGGTGCATCATAGTTGGTTTAGACTGAACAACTTTAGCTTTCATATGATAGGATTTCAAATTACAATTATCATAGATTCATTCTAGATTCAAATTGTGCTAAAGAAAATTTTGACATGTTGAAATCTATCAAAATGTCATGTAAAATCCCCCCCAATTATTTTATGATTCAAATATGAATGTCCATAAATTTTATTAGCAAATTTTGCTTCATGTTTTGCCTAGTCTAACCACTAAACAACCATGGGTGAACAAATGTGTCAATTAGTGCAAAAACCCGTTATCAAACATCATTTAATTGGTAAACACTCAATGATACCTTATAACCAAATGATCTATTCTTAAAACATGTGGTTGGGGTTCTTAAACCTTGCATTTGGAAATGGGGTTTTCGTATTCATCATATAATGGGCTTCAAAATTCCCCCATGCCAAATATTTTGCTTGTTCCTTTGCCTTTGTATGTTTGGCAATGGGTAATCATACCTCACAATCAAAACTATAGATTGTTGGGCATTTCCACCACTTGTTTGGCCATAAGTGGGATTTGTCAAAACTAGAAAATTAAAAAAAAACATAAATGTCCCCTCCTATGTTTGGTAGGGTAAACAAGTTGATGTTGGAACACTCATAATATTAGAAAGCTTTAAACATTCTTGAAATGCCTCTAGATTTCAAAGAGATATTGTAAACTTTCACTTGGTGCATCCATAACCATGATGATATTCATGAAAGTGAAAAAATGAGAAGATACAAGGTCTCAAAGTAACGGGGGTTAGTGTTTGGTAATGGGTGTCACAAGACAATTTGTGATTTAGAGCTAGAAATTTTTTAAATAATGTTTAGTTTCCTATGAATTTCAGAGAGGTTTTGTAAAGCTTTAGTTGACACACTCCTAGCTCTTAAGATCATTCAAAATGGACAAAAAATGTGGAAGATATAGTGTTTGGAACTAAGGGGGGCCTAATGTTTACTTTTATAAACATTATCCAATTTGGACAATTTATTTTTGATGTGTGTATTTCTCATTATTCCTTTGTTTTTAGAGTTCAAAAATTTGTTGTAGGTGTTGACTTGGCACATTTATAGACATAAAAATCGTCCAAAAAAGGCAATAAATGAATAAGATATAAGTCAATGTTTGATGTTGGGTCAATGTTCGGTGATGGGCATGTTTACCTTAATGGGTGTAATCTTGAAATAAATAAATAAATAATGAACATAGGTATCCCTACCCCTCCCTAACTTTATTTGGTTATGGGTGAAGTTTGGTTTTAAAAATTGAACACAAAGTTTCCTATTTGTGTGGTAATGGGTATGGGTTGCCAAAAATGAAAGAAAAGTGCTTTAAAATGCTATTTGGTGACGGGTAAGGTTTATAATTAATTTTTAAAAAATGAACACATATGTCCCCCACTTGTGCATAGTAACAAATGTGGGTTGTCAAAAATGAAACAAAAATGACTAGAAGTGTTCATATTTCTATTTGTTGATGGGTGGGGTTTGTAAATTTTATTCTTAAATGAATAAAGGTTGTCGCACACATCTATTTAGGGATGAGAAATTTATGTCACAAAATATAAACAATGGCCAATATATATTGGTGATGGGAGGAGAGACAATAAGAACACCAGAAACATCCAAATCCTTCCATATCTAATTTTTCACCTAAATTATATTCCATTAATCATAAACCTATTTTGGATTTCCTAATCCCACAAAGGAACCAAGTACCAATCCTATGAACCATCCAAGCACGTGCAAATTGAAAACAAATCAAATAACTTGCTTTTGTTTTTCCTTTTGCCATCAAAATTGGCAAGCAAATGACAAGTTAAAGATCACCAAAATGAATTCATTAATTTGGTCATATATTTCTCACGTCTCTTTCATTACATCAAATCATGAGTTATATATTAGTAGAACTAATAGATGACTTGCATAATTTCTTAAAGTTGCTAGTTCGTAGTGTAAGTGTAAAAAGATCAAAAGACAAGGAAATAGAAATAAATGTAAATACAAAAAGAAAATTAAATCTAATGCAACTACATTCAAATAAAAAAAAAACAATTGGAAACAAAAATAAATGAAAGTTGAATGGAATCAATCTAGTAAACAAATTATACAAAAAGGTTTTCCAAGTTACCCAACACTTCCACCACTAATAAAACCAAGATCTCACATATTCTAACCTTAGTTTCCATTTTAGCACACTTTGAATGTCATCTTCGCTACCTACACCATAACCATGGATGAAGACAAATAATGTAGGAGGATTTTTCTAACATTTTCATTTTAGTATTTTTTACATAGCCAGTAGAAACAAATTTAATGATTCATTATCCTAAATTAACCTAATTTTTCTCTATTTTGTGGGATTTGTCCAAGAAAAATGGTTATCTTTTGTGGGACTTATGCACATGACATGGACTTGTTAAAGGTTGGGACTAGGATGAGAAAATTAACCATGAACCCAACCATGCCTCGTAAAAGGCAAAATGGCATGATGAACTATACAAATATAAAGAAGGAAAACAACTAGACTAGGTGTGTCACACACACAACAATTGTTAATAGATATGCTACTAGTACTATGGTACATTGAAAATGGACATACTAGAACCATACTAGTGGTTCAAAAGGTGGCATCCATAATTGAATAATTAAATGCCAAAAGTTCTCCAAATTTGCAAAGCACAACATTTGACCACAACATTTTATGCATCATTCAACACCAACCTACAAAAGTTTTACTCACAACACACATTTAGTTCGGAACACATATGGAATTGTGATGAAATTGAATTTCAAGTTAGTTGGCAAGCTAGTGTAACCTAGTTTTGGGTAGGTGTGGATCATAGGAGGTCTATATTAGGATTCAAAAATCGATGGCATGGCTCATTGTCAACTCCATTATGAATATAACTTGCAAATAATGTTTATTAAATAGGCGGTAGCCTAACCTACCTAACTTAATTACTTTAATCTAACATACCTACCCTAACCCCTTAAGCATGCAAATAGCTTATAAGTATAAAAAATTGAACATTTCACTTGACAATGATAAACCAAGTCCTTACCAATGGATTATGCCATTAAAATTTAACAATTTTTGTCAAATTTTTTATTTCATATCATTATTTATTAAGTACATAAAAAGGTTGGATAATTAGTAGGTTGGTTAAAAATAGATTGGCAGGTAGGTTGTAGGTAAATAGGTAAGTGGATAAGTAGGTATATAAACCTAGGCTACTTATTTAACTTGGTAAGAAGTAGGTAGGTTAGTGGGTGGGTAGGTAGGTAGGTAGATTTAGCTTACCTAGCCTAGGTAATAGTTAATTCAATTTGTTAACTAGCATAACATGTTTGATTTTATTAGAAAACCATTGGCCATTTTAACCAATGATATCATTTTACCTCATCCAAATTAATTTGATGTTTCATTTGATTAAAACCCATTGGTCATTTTGACAAAGATGGTCAATTGTTTGTTCAATTTGACTATATGTCCAATTTGACAAATAATGAAATAGATCAAATAATTTTTAATATACATGTTAAAAGAAAAAAATGAAATTCATTCAAACATGTTTATGTTATGAATTTTTGAAAAGATAGCCCATTTTATGCCATTCAAAAATCCATAACCTTTTTTAATTGAGGTTTTCCTAACAATTTTTTTGCATTTATGTTTAGTTTGTTAGAATATATCATATATTGAATTTCAATAAGATTTTCCAAATAAAAACCATATGCAAAATGCATACATATCAAGGCATAGATTGAAAATTATTTCATATTTAAATATATTAGTCACAAATTTATTACATTGTTGATTTTATGGTGTGTTAATAACATTTTATAAAAAATTGCATTTTTACACAAAAATGAACTACCTTACCTTGTAATTATTAAAGCAATGTGGATGAAAAGATAGGCCCAAGCAAAGTTTAAACATAGGCTAAAACAATAGAAGATGAGGGTGTTTATTTGTAGATGAAGAAAACATTTAGGAAAAAAAAGATGCTTTTGTAGTTAAAGAAATATTGAATTGCATGATGTTGCATCAGGTTTTGATGAAAACCATGATAGCCACCCATCTACCATCATCACCACAATGTTATTACATAGAAATGCCACCCAATCCTACTACTACACACATTTATTCATGTTATGAATTAATACGTAATTTCGATAACCCTTATTTTGGAATTGAACCTCAACCAAGTATTAACAATATTGTTCAAACATTTATCAATTTGCTATCATTGTGATATTTGCCACCAAGGAATACTAGGGGAGGAATTTTTTTTAAATGATTAGGGAACAAATGCATACATAGAGTAGGAAAATCACATTAAACATGTGCAAGATCGTTTAAACACAATTGAACAAATAGCTCAAAATTTCATTCACAACCAATAATGGGTAGAGGTCATGGTATTGTGGTTTGTTAGCATAATCATGAATCACAACAAAAGATTTCATAGGAACGTTCAACCATGCATCCAAACTTAACTATTGGGATACCACATTGTAAACCTCCCCAACAATTTATATGATGCACAACAAAAGGTGGCATGACAAAAAATAACCTATTGGGCTACTACATTGTGAACCTCCACAACAATTTACATGATGCACAATAAGAAGTGGCATGATAGAAAATAACATTATGAATAGAGAGGTACATGGCATGTCCTTATTCACTTATAAAACCTTATTTAAAAGTTTTTGAATTCAAGGGGTGGGGGTGTGGGGAAAAGGGAATGTGAACAAGAACAACATCACAATTCAAACTTGTGCAAAAAAGAATAGAATCAAGGCCAAAACATGACCTTGTGGTGTGTGAAGAGAGTTTTTATTAAAAAACTATTGTGGACAAAAGATAAAAGGTTCAAGTTGAACAACAACAAGACAAAAAAGCTTCATTAACAACATTGTTAAAACATAAAATAGTTGAGCAATAACAATAGATAAAGAAGTTTTGCTAATAAAACATTTTAAAGTTTTAATAAAGACAACACAAGAAAGTGAACAATATCAAAATTCAAAGCTTGAATACACAAAGACAAGAAGATGAACAACAAGAAGTTTTGAAGTTTGAAAAGACCAATGTGTAAGGAGAACAAAAACACAAACATTGTGAGGACTTGTGAATACCTTAAGCATGAAGGTGACCAATAGCATGATGGTAAAGACAAACTTCAATAACAATGATGAGGAGTTCCATAAGCATGGAACTTCAACCATGGGAATTGTGCAAGAAACATAAGACAAGTGGGATTGGATGAGGAAAACTCCCCTTCCCACTTGGCAAAATGAGAGTTGTTAAATGTAGATTATGGTTCAAATTACTAGCTTAAACTAGTTTAAAACATTGCGTTTTTAAATACATTCAATTTAAAACCAAAATTTTTTAAAAAATAAAAAATTGTGCTTGTGCATAAGTGTGTTTATTGTTGTAAATGAAATTATTTGGAATAAAATCCACATCATTTTATAATAAAAATGATATTATTTGCGTACAAAATTCGACATGTCCAATTAGAGGATGTAATGCAATTGCACATGGAAGGATATATGTGTTCACAATAAGCCAATGTTTTTTGGATTCATGCCTTTGCTTGGGGAGATTTTATCTTGTTTATTTGAAACTCAAATGGAGGTCTATAAACAACTTAAAGGGCACTAGGTCCAAGTCTATTTAGACCTTAGGAACCTTCAAGATTGAGAGTGATGAAAGAATGAACATTATTTTTCTTAAAGCTTAAGTGTTCACTCATTGACCTATCTACCCTATGATTTTTCAAAGTTGAGAATGATGAATGTTGTGTGCTATTAGATTGATGCCCAACATTATTGAAACTTAACAAAGCCACATGCATGAAAACATACACACAAATAAACTCACTTGCAAACTAACAACGAGGCACCCCCCAATTGCGATTTCTACTAGTTGCAATTCCACAAACGAATTAATTTTTGTGCAAACACACATAACTACAAACCCGATGCATAAACCAATAACTTAGTTGCAACACAAAACAACTAGCCTAATCTTTCATGTTTTAAGAAAGTTCATCAACAAACTACATGAATCCAAGTTCAAAGTAACAACAAATAATGCATGTTTCACCTATGTGCTTTGGAATTTCAAAACACAAAAGACGAGACTCTAACATTGTTAGAATAAACTCAAACCTTGTTCACACTACACAAGGTTTCACCTATTCACAATAAATTACAAAACTAATTATCTTGCAATAAATACCTAACATGAGATAATGAATGTTAGGTCTATGAAAACCTAAGTGTTTATTTATTCAATATATCTTCCTTACAAACCTTTAGGATTGAAAGTGATGAAAAAATGAATGTTAGTTCTTTGAAAGCTTAAATGTTTGCTCACTAACCTATCTAACCTACTACCACCCATAGTAGGCCCATTTCAACTTTATGTTTAATGTATATAGTTTAAGGTTTAAAAATTGAAATTGTATGGGTTTGTAATTTAAGGTTTAAGAAGTGAAAATTTATAGATTTAATGTCTAGAATTCAATGTTAAAAAATTGAAATTTAATAAGTTTATTGTTTATTAAAAAATGAAACTTTTAAAAACTAATTAATTTTATAATTTAAGATTTAGAAAGTGATTGACTTTGCAACAAAGATTCAATAACCCTAAAGGAAGGTTACAACACCATTGAATTAAACTTAATTAATAAATCATTTATCAAAATTTTCTACGAGCAATGTATAAATCAAAAGTGTGAAATAATGGATGCTTAACAATGTATAAATTTGAAATTATATTTTGTTGTTGTCAGAGATTAATAAGAGATTAATAAGTATCGGGCCACATTGATGCCAAGAAGGCCCCAACAAAAATGACAATGAAGACAAATTTAAAACATCTAATCTCATTGACTAGTTCTTGAATAATTGTTAATTTGGTGCCATGGAACAAAACACCCCAAAAAAAAGGGGAAAAAGACAAATGGTAAATTGATGGATAGACAAAAATGTTCATCTAGAAAAAAGGGAAAAAAAAAAAATGATAAAAATGATGGAGAGAAATAATTGTTCATCCATAAAAAGGTTAAAAAGATAAATGATAAAATGATGGACAGGAGGGGAAAGAAAAAAAAAAAAAAACCTAAAGGGGGAAAAAGGGAGAAAAGATAAAATGATAAACTAATGAAAATAATATTTTTTCTTCAATAGGTATTTAGCCATATTTTCTAATTTGATGAGTTGTTTTCATCCATAGGTGCTTAGCCATATTTACAAATTCTGTAACGATTATAAAATTGTTAATCTACAGGTACCTTAGCCACATCTACTAATTATCTATAACGATAATTTGTTTTCATCCATAGATACTTTTAGTACTTTTAGCCAGATTTATTAATTTGTAACGATAAAAACTTGTTCATCCATACTGACTTTTAGCCAGATTTACTAATTCTGGAACGATTCCCTGGACTTACTTGCCACGTGTTCGATTTTTATTGGGTTATTCTAGGAAGCATTTGCAATATGGAGGGTATCTGCCAGGTGGCTGCCGCGGATTGGCGGCGAGCGCAGTGGAACTGGGCTCGTTCTACCGCGGCACACGGGCTGTTTTTCTCATTACGGGCAAAACAGAAGAGACGCCGCAAGAGACGATGCCAAAACGGTTTTTCGATGAGAGACGAAAGAGGGAGAGAATAGAACAGGAAGTTCATGGCGTTGTTGTTGGCACTCTAGCACGAGCTTGAATAGGAAAGCAAGTTGTAAGAAGCAAAGTGAAAGGAAGGTGATCAAAAAGGAAAGGCGACTTTTGTAGTAGGGTTTGTGCTAGGGTTTGGGATTGTCTAAGTCTCTACCATGGCGATGGTAGAAGAGCCCTTGTATCCGATCGCAATTCTTATCGATGAGCTGAAGAATGACGATATTCAGCTGCGTCTGAACTCGATCCGCCGTCTTTCCACCATCGCACGAGCGCTCGGGGAAGAGCGGACGCGGAAGGAGCTCATCCCGTTCCTGAGCGAGAACAATGACGACGACGACGAGGTGCTGCTGGCTATGGCGGATGAGCTCGGCGGCTTCATTCCCTATGTCGGGGGAGTGGAGCATGCGCACGTGTTGTTGCCGCCTTTGGAGACGTTGTGCACGGTGGAGGAAACGGTCGTCAGGGATAAAGCCGTGGAGTCGCTGTGTAGCATTGGCGGCCAGATGAAGGAGCGCGATGTGGTGGATTGGTTCATTCCGCTTGTCAAGGTCGGTGTCAGGGTTTCTGTCGTCTGTGCTTTTTTCTTCTCTATCTCGTACTCTCGTTTAGGGTTCCGTTTCTGTGTGTACATATTTCAGGTGCACGTGCATCCCGGAGTGAAACACTGCAACCTGGAAACTACCATTGCTGTGTCTGTGTCTTAGGCTCTTGTGTAGTAGTTTCTTCGTTGGTTTGCAGATGTGGACTCAGTCTTTTGACTGAGCATGTGTGGTGGATGCAGAGGCTTGGTGCTGGAGAATGGTTCACAGCACGAGTGTCAGCCTGTGGACTGTTTCACATTGCTTATCCAAGTGCACCTGAACTACTCCGGGCAGAGTTGCGGTCTGTTTACAATCAGCTATGCCATGATGACATGCCCATGGTGCGGCGCTCAGCTGCAAGTAATCTTGGAAAGTTTGCAGCAACTGTGGAACCATTGTATTTGAAGTCAGATATCATGACCTTTTTCAGGGATCTCACCCAAGATGGTAAGTCAGTAATGAATGCTCCTTGATTCTAACCCAGTCACAGATGTCTTTTCATAAAGCATTTCTGCTTCCACAGTGTGGGGCTAAGTTAGGGCAAGGAAAAGAAGTTGCAAAAAGGAAGATCCTCTCTCATTTAGGCATTGTGTATATTGATCACTTGGACTCTGTTGAAGTCTCTTTTGAGTTGCAACAATGCTTGACAGTTAGATGAGAGGGGGCTGATGTTTCACCTGCAACTACTAAATCAGGTTTCATTCACATCCTTGAAGGATTTATGGTAGGAGGAGCTTCTGTGAAACTAATAATCTCTTTGAACAAGAGATCCCAACACCAAGAATATTGCTGTGTCCTGATATAAGTGTGGTAGATACTGACTGGCAATGATTGCATTTGGCTGATTGTATGGTCTCCTACTGAGGAGGCCACATTTAACATTGTGATCCAGTAGGTCTGAAAGTCAGTGTGTACAATGAAAACCACATTCGTGTCCCACTCAATAAGAGGTGGTAACGTGGATGAGCCAGTGTGGTTGCAGATCAAGACTCAGTAAGGCTTCTGGCAGTGGAGGGATGTGCGACCCTTGGCAAGCTCTTGGAACCTGCTGATTGTGTAACACAAGTGCTTCCTGTCATTGTCAGCTTCTCCCAGGTGGGTGATATTTCACATGGCAGCATCAGGACTGGCTACTAAGTGCCAGAAGGTGTTTATGCTTGTAAACAAATAGGTGTTACTTTACTGAATTCTCAGTTTGCTGAAAACACCATTGTCACCACCTCCCCATGTCCTTCGTGTTCCACTTCCATTGCAAACAAATATACGAGAATCAGTTCTCTAATCACATCCAGAACATGATTATGTTGGCTCTTTCAGGATAAGTCATGGCGGGTCCGGTACATGGTGGCCAACCAATTGTATGAACTCTGTGAGGCAGTGGGACCAGAACCAACAAGGTAATAATGAGTGGCCTTCCCCTTCCTACTTTCCCCTGTGGCACAGGTATGGAATGCAAGTTATCATATAACTGGATCTGCTCTGATCAATAGTAGAAGGTGGAGGAAGGTCTTTCCTTCAGCTGGGAGAGTGTGAGCACAAAGAACACAGACTTTAGATATACTGCAGAAGCTGAGAGTGTGTATGCCTAACAATGTAGAGAGACTGGACACTCATTCTTGTGTATACTGGGGATTAGAACGGAGCTTGTGCCTGCATATGGGCGGCTGCTACGGGACAATGAGGCAGAAGTTCGTATTGCAGCTGCAAGCAAAGTGACCAAGTTTTGTGCTATTGTTAGTCCACAAGTTGCCTCACAACACATTCTGCCTTGTGTCAAGGTGAGTGCTCTCTCAAATTGCTCATCATAGTGGATTCTATCATGATGTTTATTGTTCAGATTGTTTCCTTTCTCACTTCTCCTGTGACTGTCTGCAAGCAAACCGTGTGGATGCACAATGTCTTTGTAGTAATGCAGTGAGCATTTGCAGGAATTGTCGACTGATTCATCACAACACGTCCGTGCTGCCCTTGCATCTGTTATCATGGGCATGGCTCCTGTGCTTGGAAAGGTGTTCTTCACATTCCATTCGTTTTAATAATCATATTTTTGTTATTCACGAATTTATACTGACTGCACTAGATGTATTGTTCAATTAGAATTATTTGGAGTGCATATGTAATGCCCAGAATTTTGATTTTTGTGATGGGACTCATTCTCTGTACCTGTTGAGACCAGTTGAAATCTGGCAGTACCAGTAATTTAATTTCTAGTTTGAGAATTTCTGAATAGCCATCTTTGGGCTGCCTCAAGGATAAGAACTGTGGTTAGGTTGCTGAGTGTTCCGTTTTGCAAATAGTTGTGTGGTGCTATAGTTGCTACAGACATGAAATGCTTTGAGAGCCAACTGTGAATTCTGGATGTCATTTGCAGGAAGCAACTATTGAACAGCTTCTACCCATATTTCTTGCACTGTTGAAGGATGATTTCCCAGATGTTCGACTCAATATCATCAGCAAGCTTGATCAAGTCAATCAGGTCTAGCTGCACCTTGAATTCAAGCCAGTCTCTCCCTCTGTCAATAAGTGCACTTAGATGCCTGGACCTGTCTAGTGTTCACAGTGACTTACTTTTGGGAGGAATCATAGAACTCTTCCTGCTGTGCCATTTAGGTTGTGGCAGATCTCCCTGGTAATTTTTGGTTTCTAAAGGTGCCAAGTGCTTTTGCATTTATGTGCTGCAATCTGTTTGTTGGCTGTGCAGGTGATAGGCATCGATCTGCTGTCACAGTCATTGTTGCCTGCAATTGTGGAGTTAGCAGAGGATAGACACTGGCGTGTTCGGTTGGCAATCATTGAGTACATTCCCCTCCTGGCCAGCCAACTAGGTGTTGACTTCTTTGATGACAAACTGGGTGCCCTTTGCATGCAGTGGCTTGGTGATCAGGTCTGGTTCATCAATCTGGTCTGGATAATCACAATTGTGAATATGTTCCTGGAGTTTGTTTTCTCCCAGTCTCAATTTGTCAACATTGGCAAATTTGATGTTTCTTGATTCCTGTTGTAGGGAAAGAAATAACTAGATTCTTGAGAGGGACAAGGACGACCATGATGGGCACTTGGGCATTGACATTGCACATTTTGTCTTATAAACATTTTGGGATTCTAATGCTTTTGGGACTAAGACAGGATAGGAGCTTGGTTATAGAATGGACTGCAACCATCTGTCTGCATTTGATATCTTCTTGCTTTGTTTCCATGCAGGTTTACTCCATCCGGGAAGCAGCTGCCAATAATCTTAAACGGCTTGCTGAAGAATTTGGCCCAGAATGGGCTTTGCAACACATTATTCCCCAAGTGAGTGAATGTGTGTGTTTCTTTATGCATGTTCCTCCTCTGGTCATTGACATTGCACTTGTTCTTCTTGCATCAAGAGTTGGTACATCTCTCAGCCCACATTAATCCTCTTTGGACTAAGCCCATTAGTTGGGCAAATGATGTCAGGTCTCTGTTCCTCTTGGATATTATACACTTGAAAGAATGCACTGTGGGAGGTGTTGCGGTCATCATTCATGCTGATTGATTGTACTTGAGTGCAGGTGATGGAGATGATAAAAAATCCACACTATCTGTACCGTATGACTGTTCTGGTCACCATTTCTCTTCTTGCTCCTGTTGTTGGCTCAGAGGCCACTTGCCAGACCATGCTACCAGTGGTTATTAGTGCTGCGAAGGACAGGTATCTTGTCTTATTTATGAATCTCTATCAGCCTTGTGCTGTATGCAATGCCTATTTTGCTTGTTTCATTACCTCTTAAGATCACATGTGTTGGGTGTAATACATTGAAGTTGGTCTAACTGTGAAGTGTTTTTTCTTGTGATCTTTCTCTACAGGGTCCCAAACATCAAGTTCAATGTTGCCAAGATGCTTCAATCCATGATCCCCATTGTTGATTCTACAGTAAGCAGTGTAATCTTGCAAAGTTCCATTGAAATATTTCCAATAGATTCATAGCATATCGTCTTGCAATGGAATAGATATGTTCTTGTTGGTACTGCAAATTGAACTTCTCTTTTAACTGTTAGCAGTTCACAAACTCTTCTGTATCTGGAAATTACATGGAGTTTGAAGTTGGAGGGTATAAGTGGCGAGAAATTTGGTGTTCAGATCAATTGAGGGGAGGATGATGTTTTAATGTTTGCAGGTGGTGGAGCAAACAATCCGACCTTGCTTGGTGGAGCTCCATGAAGACCCAGATGTGGATGTTCGGTTTTTTGCTGGGCAGGCTTTGCAAGCTTGTGACCAAGTTATGTGTACCTAATTTAATCATATATTAAACAAGTATTGGCTTTAGCATCCTCATTTTATGCACAGGTGTAAGCTTGGATCTCCAGAGAAAGGTTTTCCAGAAGTCTTTGATATTTCCCTGTTGTGTCGTTTGGGTTAGAACCATTCCTTTCTGTAGTTGAAGTAATCTGGCTGCATCCTGCTCGTGCCCATGTCAGTTAATGATGATTATATGTGACAGTAGGCCAATCTTTGTGGAAGGAACATTATGGGTGACCAGATCCTATTAGCCTTAAAATTTGGGGAAGACAAAGACCCTTGAAGCAATGAAAAGTTTGCAAAATCTTCAGAGTGTTTTGTGAATTATTTAGTAATAGTCTGGAGTGATATTGTGGCAAAACTTTGATATGTCTTGAAAGTGTGGTTGTATCACAGTATTTGGAGCTGCTTATTTGCCTTCAAACTTCAGCTTGTGTCATTGACTCTCTTTTAGATGCAATATCAGTACAGAAATGCCGCAATGATACAATTCTGTCTAAACATGATGGTCTCACAGAAGTTCTAGTGCTTACTAAGACATTTATAATCTGCCAGGTGCAAACCTCACTACAATAGAGAAGACTACGTCGTCTTGGATCTCTCCATAAACTGATTTGTCAGAGGTGCTCATAAACTGATTTCTCATCACTTTGTGCTTACCTGTGAACATAGATAGCTGTTGGTTGGTTTGTTTGCCATCAGTTGATCAGTTGGTTGGAGCTAGATTGGGTTTGTTGGGTTGGTTACGTGCCCTGTGAAAAGGATAACCTTTGTCAGTTCCTCCTTGATCACAAACAAGAATGGGTGGTCAGCCACAAAGTCTTCAGATTTTTCAAACATAGGTGCACATTTCAATCTGATAACTGCGCCTGTAGCAGCTGCTGCCTCTGTGCCTTTCTCATTAACTTCCACAAAAGCCTTGTGGAAGATATTGGAAATGCAGAGGTCATCTGTGACTGGCGAGTCCAGCATTTCTGTGAATTCCGCATCCTGTGAGAAGGGCAAAGTGAGCCCAAGGGCTTGCAAGGCTTGAAGAACCTCGAATCCACAAGAGATCTTGAACTTGGGCAGCTGGAAGTCAGTGACAGGAACTTCTAGGGTTATTTGAGACAGAGCATGTGATAGTGCCTCTGGAGTCAAGCTCTGCTCCAGGTCCTGTAGCCCCTTCTTCTCATGAGGTAGCAATATGTACATGGAGAAAATGCGTCTGTCATTCCCTGCAGCATACCGCAGACGAAGAGCCTTGAAAGTTTGAAAGCTTTTGATGTATTGGTTCTTCTTCGATTGCATCATTGGCACTTTCAAGCTTGTTCCATCCAACAAGTAGAAATCACTGTCTTTGGTATTTGATTCCTCAAATGGCTTGTCCCAAGCTCCTTTGAAGTAGAGAGCATTGCTTAAAACCATCCTTGTGCGTGCATCGATGCTACCTTCAGGCAGAAGGTCTTCAATCCTGCCATTGGTTTCCTCTTTTGCCCATGCGTTCACCTTCTCCCTTGCCTCATTAGGCTGTACCACAAACCCCCAACATCACCATCAACCACTGTGCAGTGACATGGAGGGAGAAGAGCAGCAGACGAGATGGTCCAGAAGAACTTTTGTCTCAATTGCAGTTGCAGATTGCAGATTGCAGAGATGTGTGGATGGATACGTCAACATGTGGTTTGGGCCAGGATCAAACTACTGAAAAACAAACAGAAAAAGCCAAAAGAAAGAGGCTGACAGCAGCATACATACCTCGTGAAGGAAGTCAACCGATCCAGCTTCACTCCCATAGCTATCCTTGAGCAGTTTCTGAAATGAAGGTCTGAGTTTCAGTGTCTGTTCCACCCACGTCCGGTTGACAAAATTCAGCAACGGACCACCTTGTCCACTGCCGTCCGCAAGCACCACACTTCTCAACTGGGAGGAGAATTCATGCAACGGATCTCCCTCCGGCAGCTTCAACACCGCGGCGATCTGCTTCCGCGTAGCTCCTTGCGCCCCAGCCGACGCCAGTGCTAACGTGATGGCAATACTAAGAGGCGACACCACCACATTGTTCGCCACCTCGTTTCCCATCTTCACCATCGTCTGGTGCAACTCCAAACTAAATGCTGATATCCCTTGCACTTCCGCTGCGACATCCATGTCGGCGCACTCCCTCTGTCACACACACAAACACACACACAACTTACCCGAAGTCCTCCCCACTGCTCTCCTCACCAAAAATTCTTAAGACTTTTGGGTATAATTTGTGTCTGTCTCTTCTGTCTGTCACACACGCACTCACACTCTCTCTCTCTCTCTCTCTCTCTCTTTGTATCAGAAATTCAATTCTGCCTCCAGCGCGCGCGCGACTCTCTTTTCTCTCTCTCACTCGCGAGACTCTCTCTTTGCGAAGGGTGCAAGAGGAGACGCAGCGCGCGGGCAGGGAAGATGAGAGGGAATCCGCGTCCGACCAGGTACGGGATATTCCGGGTGGACGGGTGGAGACACAGGGTGCGAGGTAGCTTCCATGTGGCGTATCGCGGGTGAGCGCTGCCCCCAAAGAAGAGTGGGACGTGTCGTCGACAGCGTTTCTTTTCGGTGCGAAATATCGCCGAAATGCGTGAATTAAATAACAAAAAAGGGAATATTTTGTTCTCAATATTCCCGTATTTCTGAAAAAAAAATCTCCAAATTTCGATTTTTTTTTTTTTTTTGGAAATATTTTTCGTCACATTTGGACCAGGACCTTTTTTTTTTTTTGGGGGGGCGGGTCAAATTCTTCAAGTATGTCCAGTGTCCAGGATCTCCAGCATTAATTAGCCATTAAATGGCGACTGTCTCAGGTGGGCTGTAGCATTTGTACAAAAGTGGTGCTGGGGGTGTGGACGAAGGAAGTGGCTAGGTCTACATGTGACTAATTTTATAATTTTTATTTCGAAGAAATGGCGAAACAAATCCCTTACAAAAAAAATCCTGTTTTCTTTCATTTTCTGACAAAAAAAAAGTTGAGAAAATTCGCCAAAAAAAAAAAAACATTTGGACACTATTTTTTTTTTAAAAACTAGTTTTTAAAAAAAAGCGATCAAACTAAAATCAGAGTCCAAATTTGAACTCTGATTTTAGAATTTGTACTCTGATTTCAGTTTGATAGCATTTTGTAAACTAGTTTTTTTTTCACTATTTAGGCAGGTTCTACAAAACTTATTGCTATTTAATGCTAAATTCATCTTGGATGCTGCTAATGATGCAACATCAGAAAATTGATAAAATATCATTGCTCCTCGAGCGGAGAAGTAAACACTTACTCAGGGAAATAACAAATTTGAAATATTAATTTTGGGGATTTTATAATTGAATATAGTGATTAAATTGATTTTGGAAATTTTCATAGTTTAGGATATTGGTTAGAATAATAATAATAATAAAAGGGAAAATTTCTAAATTTCTAAATAAATACTTGGGAAAATAAATTGGAAATAACAGTTTTGAAAAAAATTGTATTTGAATATATTAACTTCATTCATTTTCTAAAATTAAGGTTAACAATAATAATAATAATAAAGTCGGAGACCAATAAATGGGAAATCCTCTTTTCTAAAAAAAACCATTTGCAAGTTTCTAGAAATATGAGGACTGGATTCCAATATAAGTATTGGAGGCTTTGATAACTCATTCTATTAATTAAGATAGTAACAATAATAAGAAATATAATCGGATAATAATACACATAATAAACTTCTAAAATCCTTAACAAATTGAAAGTTACTAGAAATATATGAGGAAAAAGTGGAAGAAGAAATATTTATTCAGTTTTCAACAAAAAAAGAAGTCTTTTTTATTTAGTTTCATTATTCAAGGTCACTCACTTGGCTCCTGTAGCTTGTCCCACATTCACAGAACGGTTCCCTTGTTGGTCCTTAGTCCTTACCCTATCACACATATCTTAAAGATTATCTGGGGAGACGTAAGGGAATGCATGTTGGTGAAAGTGCACACTTCGACATAACAAGGTTGGAGAGGTTTCTTAGTGAAAATTGAGGGCACCTTTACACAATGCAATATCTCACTCCCGGAGGAGTTGGAGCTTACACGTGAACCCCCTAAGGCAGGAACCATCAGATCACCTCGTTGGGAAGGCACTGATGTCGGTGCCTTCATGTGTACTAATTTTGTACACAATGGGTGTGTCGGTGGACATAATGTTTTTCCTTATGATTTTTCACATCTTGGTGTTGAATTTAGTCTCTACTTTATCGGCTACTCCAAAAACTTTTTACTTGTGTTGAATCTGCCTGAGGGAAGATTTGGCCTATTTTGCAAAGCTATGGAAAAATGATAAAACCCTCCCCTCAACTCCAAAGAGGTGGGCCATATATGACAGATTCTGCTAGGTAAGCATGCCCTGGGTGAGCCTGGAACAGTGTAATGGCTTGCCCAGGGCGTTATTATCGTAGTACCTTGGCAGTTTTGGCACATGAATGAACATTAAATAATTCATTTAATTTTAGTTTCCTGGTTTGACACTTGGGTTTTTGATTTTGAAAATTTTCATAGTAAAAAATAAATTTTTATTGTTAGGAACATTTGTTTTAAACAATTTAAATTTGTTTAGTGGTCAGGTGGACATCTACTTAATACCTTCCCTGCAAGATGACCAGGGATCAAACTTTTACATCTCAAGAAACTTTTTCGAAATTTCGACAGATTAAAAAATAAATCAATAACTTTTTTGACAAATTCAAAAATAATTTATGTTGATCTGCCAAGGTAATACCAAATTATGGTGACAGAAGCCACCATGTTGTAGTACAAAGGCAGCTTCAGCACATGTCTGTTGAATAATTAAATAATTAGTTTAAGGAGATTCCATATCAGAAATAAAATATTCCCAAATACTCCAAAAAGATTCTTCATTTTCCTTCACGAAAAAATGTTGTTTGAAAAAAAATTAAAAATTGAAAATTTTCAGCATTTCTAAAAATAATATAACTTGTGCGATGGCCACCAAGGTACTAGGGTTGGTCGGTTGACCTAGGTCATGATTCCTTGGCAGAATCTACCATATACAGCACAATCTCTTGTACAGAATGCACACCTGAATTGGCTCTTTAATTTTTTGAGAACCATGGTTGTAGACTGTAAAATAACCGCCCTGATAACCATTTGAGGGCAATTTCTAACAACTGCCCAAGGACACTGGTCCGCAGCTGTCGATTCTGCTAGGGTTTGTAGGCACTGTTTACATACCAGAATCGGCCGGCAGAACTGATTCAGTCAGTCATTTCCTTCGTACCGACTAGGTACTCTAGTTTACATCCTATCTATGCTAGTTTACAGCCTACTTAGGAACGTTCACGCTAGGGAACTCGTTCTCTAGTACGTACACAACTTGTGACTTGTGTGCGGGCATTTCTGTTTTTGTATGCATGGGGCTTCCGTTCTTCCTTCCTTTCCGTCTTCTACTTTGTATGCATGGAGAATTTCTCCCATGGAGGAGGGATCACAGCAAAGGATTTGTGGCAGTAGAATGCTTACAGGTCGGTCTATCAGACTTTCGGATACAACCTGTCGTGTCTTTTACTAGATTTTTCAAATTAAAGAAGGAGATGCTTGTTGTAGCAGAATAACTGTTAGAATATCTGCTACAGCTGGTCATCTCCAATAAAATTACACTTTCCAACTGGAGCTGCATGGTCCTGATGAGCCAGCTTCTTACTGGAGAATCTTTCACTATTACAAGAAAGAAGCAAATCTAATAGGAACATTTGGTTCTGTGACAAAACTACTGTGATGTTATACAGAATCCGTTGCATTGAGCAATGATGTCCTTTCTGAATCAGATTGTACAGGCTCACGTCTCCATGCAGATCTTGTGCTGCTTGGATGTGATGAGTGTTGGTCCCTATCATATTTGCCCCATCTCTCTACGCCTCCTCTCCGGAGATTCTCAGGATTGTTGCTTCCAGAGTCATATGCCTCTGATTGCAACAGTGAAGTGCAAACTTGCACAGCATCATGGACTCTCACAAAATACCATGACTCGCCAATAAGCTCAGGTATGCCTGCTAGCGCCAGTGTCACCATGACTTGATGATTTGGGTTGCACAAAGCAATCTGCATAACATCAATCCATATGTGAGTTTTCTTCTTTTTTTCTTTTTTTTGGGGCAGGGGGAGGGGGGTTCCCAACAAGATCCAACAAGAAGACATGCTTTTTACGACTTAAATCTCAACTCACTTGTATCAAAGTTGGGGTTTCCAGGGAATGTGCATAGAGACAGCAAACAGTAACACTCAATCATTGGAAGATAGTGCACATGATTTAGTATTGAGAAAATCACAAAAACATTTAGAACTCTTGGATTTAGACCCTCCACCAGGTCATGATAACTCATGAAACCATCACATGAGCAAGACCCACACGTGCTAGAGAACGGGCCATTGAAGGCCAGGTCTCCCACATAAGCACTCTCCCAGGGCAAAGCCCAGGGAGGGGCACAGCTGCCAGAATCGGCTTTCTATGGCCCATTCACTTGCCTTCAAAGTAGGTAGGTTGCCAAAACATAAAGGTAGGTAGTGGTGTTATTAGACAGAAGGTTGCTAAAAAAAGGCTAGGTGGAAGCATCAGCCGATGCCTTCCAATCAGACTGCAGGGGGGGCTGAATCAGCTGCCCCTGCTTTTAACACAATAGTGGCATCAGGAGAGAGAGAGAGAGACCTGGATATTACGAGCCTTGTATTCTTGGTGTATCTCCTTGATAGCATGGATCCCAGTAGAGTCAATGTAAGTTACAGCTGAACATCACAAGTTACACCCCATTAAATACTGTGTGTCAGAGAGGTGGAAGAGCTCAAGGCTAAATTGCAAAATGAAAATTCACAAATGCTCAATGGAACTATAGCTTTTTCCTATAGTCCCCACCTGAATCTAGACACAGATGTCCTTCACTAGAAACAAATCTGGAAGAAGGGGATGTCCTTCACTAGAAACCAAATCTGGAAGAAGGAACATACGAGACATTTCAATGATGAGGAAATGGATGCGTCCAGTGTCATATCCCCTGTTTGCTGACACCTCTGTGTGTAGCTCGAATGCTCGCAGCCTATTTATGACAAGTGACCAAACAAAAGGCTAATAATAAGACCTCCAAAAACAACACTCCAAAGAAGGAATTGCATTCCTCAGAGGTATTAACTGAGATTGTCAATACTCAGATCATTGGAATCTTTAAGCAGGGTTTAACAAAATTATGACACAAAAGCAATCAAACAAGGTGGTAGAGTACCTTTCTTTAATGAAGTTAATGTTGCCAAAATAGATGGGAGAATCTATGCGAAGGATGATCATGCCATGATAGATGTAGGAATCAGGATATTGTTTAACATTTCTGTATACTGTGGTTCCTGGTAGCCGGCCTAGCACCGCTGCAGCCATGACACCCAAGAGCTAAGAAACTAGCCACTTGATTGACTTGTGAAATCAGTAAAGTTAGTTATATAGAATGAGTAGAATATGTGATGTTAGTGCAACAAAACACCTTTTCAATCATAAATTAGTTTCTCTTATATTTTTTGGGGGACAGGATGACTTTGTGATTTGATAAATTAAACTGGATCCCAACATCCATGTTGCCCATAAGTTGAGATTGGTGCTCACCCATATGGGGGTTTGCTGATTCGTAGATGACAAAGGCGAGAGATAGGCCCACCTGATAGGCATCAATCACCCAACAAATCTCCAATTATCACATCCGCACAAATGCAATAAGTCAGATATGATGAGATGCTACCCCCGAAATTTGCTAGAGAGACATTTGGTTTGGACTTTCCCTTCTTGTTAAGCACACCTAAAACTTTTCAAGCACAAATTGTCCCAATGATTCTCTAGTATATCAAGTCAATAATAACACTAACCAACATAAATTGACAACCTCAAGGGAATTAGAAAGTGTGGGGGAAATGGGCAGGTCCACACAGGTTTATGCTGTTTGAGGGAATGGCAACAAAGGTGGTAGCCTGAGTTCCCAAGCTTGAGAACAATATAACCCCTGGTGTGTCCCACTCTTCCTCAACATACAAAAATGACATAATTTTGAATCTGTTACGGCACTGTATAGATTTGTGAGGTGTCTCAGAGGCTACAAGAAAGATTATGCTTTGGAAGGTACTTGCAAATACAAAAGAAAAAATAGGTCATGTTTTTATGTACAAAGGGAAAAAGCACTCACCCCAATCAACACACCAACTTCAATTCCTAGAAAGAGAGTGAAGATGCTGGCAGCTAGCCAAAGCAAGAAGTCTTTCTTTTCCACCCGCCACAAAAACATTGCCTCTTCATAATCAACCTGAAAACATAAATCACCCCCATTTGAAGCCACAGATATATGAACAACCACGAACTCTCATATGAGGGCTGGTCTATATAACACAGTTTTCATCCAATGCGCACTTATGAATGGACTCCTAGCTAAGAGAGTGCTGAAGTGAGGAATTTAACGATACCAGGCCAATGACAGCAGAAATCACAATTGCTGCCAATGCACACTGCAAACACAATTCACAACCAAATAAGCTAATGTTTATTGGTAGATTCAACACAATTCACAACCTAGTAAGGAACTACTGTTAGTAGGTTCAACAACATATTGTCTACAAGCTTTGGCAAATTAACCTGAAGTTTTTCAGATATATTAATGCCAACAGCTGCTATCTCATGTGGCATAAGGGGTAGCAAGAATGAGGTCTAAGTAGCCAGCAGTGCATCCTGAGGTAGTCTGAAGAAAGCACTAACGGGCTGATGTGGTAGATCAGGATTGGTCACTCAATCCTTTTGATGCTACAATGATATATTAAAGACATTGTTGTACAGATACATCACAAATTTTCAACATTAACTTATTTTACCATTACAAAAACCATGTAAAACAAGTACTGGCTACCCTTTGTTGTAGCTCATTCTACTGTGAATACACCCAAAGCCACTTTCAACTTAGAGCAGGAGTAGGAAGGGAGAGATGCTACATACATACCTGTGGGATATCAGAAAAGAGGGGAGTGAAAAACTGAAGAGCTGAGCACAGAACCAACCCCATCACCAAACCGGCTAACCCTGTTTTTGCTCCTGTCTCATTCATGACAGCTGACCGAGAAAATGACCCTGATTGCAAACCACATTGCATTTCAAGTTCACATGAAGATAACAAAGGAGAAAAGGAAACCAGCACCAGGAAAGGTGGGGCGCATTCCCATTTATCTGCAAGTGCTCACATCTTTGGTGAGCTGAAAACTGGTGACATTGTCTTTGATACAATCTGGCATTGCCTAATTCAGTTACATCTAGTACAATTCATAACACACAACAGGCAAAGGACCAAATTTTGCACACAAATGTTGAGCTTGTGAAGACCATGTTCAGGAAATCCATCAGAATGACGAAGGCTTATCTTTATTGATTCTACTATTTACCCGTGGTTGGATAGGACGAGAAAGCAGAACCCAATACGTTAGCCACTCCAAGCCCAAAGAGCTGCTCCATTTGTGCATCCACCCACAACACACCCATTGATTGCAGAACTCTAACCAAGAATTTCTTTTTCTTTTTGAAAGAGGTAGAAGACAATATGCCCACTCCAAACAACATATCATTGAATTTGCACCAAATTTGCATGAATATAGTAATAACCTAGCAGGTTTTCTGTTTCAAGATATCATAAAGTATCATGAAACTAGAGCCTCTTAACAATCTATAGCATCCAAAATACCCACCTCTTGGTTGGAGTCAAGTTCATAGCCATTCTTGGCAGCCAAAGCTTTTGCAATGCCTACTGACTCCTGATAAATCCAAAAATAAAATGAATGAAACTGTGAAGATTGATTGCAATGTTTTTAACAGGACATTGCCCACAGCATATCTCCCACAACTTGCATATCTATGGGATTGCAGAGGGAAAGAAAAACCACTGCAGTAGCACTTTTGATGGAGTTGCTGTTGTGTCATTCAAATTACCAAGAAGTGACACACCATACGTACCAGTATAGCAACTCCAGTTATTAGAGCTGCCGTGGGCCACAGTTGATGTGCAAACTCAAACCTATAATCCAGTGACAACACTGGAAGTCCTTGTGGAATACGGCCTACCTGTGGCACATGATTTTCAGAAGTATATCAGAAAATCGTAAACTGCAATGACCACTTTGAATTGGGTTGGAGTCTCATAAGTAATTTGATTCCACCCACTATCTGGTTAGGCGAATTTATGCCTCCGGTCACTACAGTTAGTTCAAGTGAGGAAGGGTGGTTGAGAAAGTATACCACACTGATAGAGGAAGGATGAACCAGCTTGACAAAGACCGTGCTGCAAAATACGGCCGTAACAGGCCCTGCTGCACGGAAGAAGCTCAAGTGTTTGAATGTCTTGCCCTGCCCCATGACACAAACAAAATCAGAAGCAGAAGTCAACACATAATTAGACTGTTGTAGGCAGTGTGAGATGCTACATTCATCTACAGTGAATCTCTACTAATGCAAAGCCTACTATAATTGACACCTGAAAGGAATTTGGTTTCTAAGAGCATTGAATAGCTGAATGAAGAATGATGACAATTCCCACTGAATTGCTCTTAGAGTGAGCCCTGTGGAGTAGGACTTCCATATTGCTCTAGATTGTGTGGGTGCACTTCCCTCCTAAGTGTTCTGAGAAAAATCAGACAGTTTTTCAATACATTTGTTACCACAGCAGAACTTGCTGCAAAGATAGTGTGACATAACACTCACCACATGCTTCATAACGAGCAGCCCCACCAGCACAAGTGATCCCATCACAAATGGTTGCCACTTAAACTGCCAACCATTGCAGTGTTAACACATACAACTATTTGCATAGAAATACAAATACATAGAAATATTTGCACATCACACACATAGTACATCCATGTGTGAACCAACTTTGGACAGCTAGAAATGAACCTGAAAGTGCACAGGCTTATTACATGCTATGGAATGGTCAAGCCCCTCCCAATTATGTTGGGTAAGGTGCCAGGCAAGCTAGGCAATTCACCCAACATAATGTGCAAGGGTGAGGCCATTCCATGACATTAAGTTCTGGAGTGGCAGATTCAATGACCTTACACAAAATTCATGTTCAACAGACACATTTTGGTCACTATGACAAGTGTGTGACCATCACCAGAAGATTATGTCATATAATGTGATAAAAGAATGGCATAATCTGCCACCCCAGACCTAAATGTACCAATAAGGATTGATGGGAGTGTAAAACTGAGCATCATCACCTGTGAGCGACCTGCATAAATGCTCACTATGAGAGGTATGATTTTGCTGCTTCTCGTAATGCTGTATCCCAGAAAGCTCTTGGCTTGTGAGAATGCAATAATTATTGCTGAAGCTGATGTAAACCCTGAAATAATGGAATGGCTGATGAAGTGGACCAGCCACCCTAGTCTGTACCCATTCAAACCCAACTCCCCCAAGTATCAATTTTGAGAGTTTGCTCCCCTTCACTTTGCCACAGCTCCTTTCCTCCTGTGGGGCAAGCTAATCTCTCCAGGGATGGATGGATAGATAGATAGATAGATGGATATATAGATGCAACTTCAATATTGAATTTGATAAACCAAACCTGTAGTGGCTTTCAGTGGCTTCAAGGAAGTATGAAAATGGGAGTGAGGTTGTTACCTTAATATACCCATCAAGGATTCCATAACACCAACCATTAGTGCAAGTAAGATGCAAAGTTGTGTGTATTTGACATCAGCACCCTCCTCTGCTAAATCCACAAGGGGTGTCAGGCCATTGGATATCAATAATGAGATGAGTGCCACTGGGCCAATGGCTAGCTGACGAGAGGACCCAAAAATTGCATAGGCAAAAACAGGGACGAATCCTGAATCTGCAAAAGATGAAAAGAGCAACAAAGGAGACACTCAGAATAGGCATACAAAAAACAGGTAACCCAACATCTGTACATATATACATTATTGCCTGTCAACCCACTGCACAAATCCTCACTGGTCATCAATGCAACAACATTAGAAGAAAGCATTAGGCATGTGGTACATGGGAGTTCAAATGCACACTAGAAATGCAAAGGAAATTTTCACAAAAGAAACTCTTTAATGTGTCTATCTCTCTGTGCCTGAGGTCTTCTCAACATGCATGTCTTTTACTGCTAGGCTACAAGCAAATAAAGTGAAGCTTAAGAGCTCAGTGTCTCTTTCCAGAGTTGGAGAAACTTACAGAGGCCATAAATAGGATGAAGCCCTGCAAGGCGCGCATATGACATTGCCTGTGCTTACACCAAAACCACCACCACCACCATCATGATCACAATCAACACCCCCACAAAACCCAGCTTCCCATGGTCTTCATGATACATACACTCTTTGCAGATTGATTTTCCTTGCAGAGCATATTCCACCATCCTCAGAGGAGGATTCTTGTTACCTCTTTTCTAGTTGCTATCAATGCACCACAGTGTGCAGAAGCTCTTGGAAGCAGTGAAAAAATAAAATTCATGCATTTGAGCTCCAGCAACTCCAACTTGGATTTGCGCAAGGAATTGGATGCTTAGGGTTCTCTCTCTCTCTCTCTCTCTCTCTCTCTCGACCAGGGAATCGAATGCGTAGGGTTTTGGTTCACTCAGGATTTTCTCTCTCTCTCAGCCAGGGAATTGAATGCTTAGGGTTTTGGTTCCCTCAGAATTTTCTCTCCCTCTCTCGGCTAGGGAATTCAATGCTTAGGGTCTTGGTTCTCTCAGGGTTCTCTCAGGGTTCTCTCAGGGTTCTCTCTCTCTCTCTCTCTCTCTACCGGATCTGGATTTTAGTGCATCCACGGAGCTACGAATTCTACTGAAATGGAACATCAGATCTAAACAAGAGCAGAGTTTCCATCGCCAGTTTCAGAGAAACAAACCCAAACCCATTGAAAAATCAAGGGAAATCACAACAGCAGCAGCACAAGAAGAACAAGGACAATCCAGGGTATGTACCTGGGGGACGAGCATGGTGCCAACGGTGATTCCGGCAATGACATCGGCCTTGAGGTAATTGTCCACGTCGTAGGTACGAAGCCAACGCACCGCCGGCACCAGCTGCTCAATAAGATGGAGCCAGTCACGGCCGCCCCATCTGGAAGAAGAATCAGAAGAATCATACTCTTGTTGCGACGGAGTGGGATGAACATGATGATGGTTCACAGGAAGCAGCTTCACGGGAGGTCGACTTGCTCCCGACCTTCCTCGCTCTGCCAGAGCAGATGCCACACTCTCTGAAACATGCATGGTTCTTGTTATTGTGCAGCTGCAAACTGCTGCTCCCCCGGCTGCCACCTCCTCTCTCCTCTCCTCTACTAGAAATCGAACTACCAAGGCTCAGCTACAATCATGGATGGATTCAAGCACGAGAGAACACTCCAGAAGAAGACTCAAGTGCCAGAATGCCCATCTGAGCCAATCGATGATAAACCCACCACGAATGCACTAGTGAAGAGAAGAAAAGAAGAAAGAATTGGGTTCTTATTGCTTACAAGAAATGCTTATCTTCAAATGGAATTTTTGTGTGTAAGGAAATTTGCTCCGGAAACATAGAACCCATCAAAAGACCAACAATAGGCACTGCTTTCTCTCAGAAAATCCAAACCCACTTCCAGAAACCTTTCTCTACAAAACACAAACATACACACACACACACACACACACACACTCTCTTTCTCTCTCCGTGGGCGACTTTCTACTTTCCTCTCTGAACTATACCCAAATTTGGGTAAGTCCACTTGTGTAGGTACAATCGATAGTAGTGTGTGGAGGTGGAAAATGACAAGATTGTGTTTCTCTCTCTCTTTAGCTGTCGTCTCTCAAGTTATTTTGCCCTCTCTTTCTCTCTCTTTGTGAGCAGTTTCTACTTTCCTCTCTGACTGTAGCCAAATTTGGTTAATTCTTCTTGTGTATGTAGATTGATCTTGCTGTTGGTATTAAAAAAGTCGACCAGATTCGTTTAACCCAATTGTTTTGGATTTAATACTCTTAGTTATACCTTTTATTGGAGGGGGAGTTGGGGGCGGGGGGGTGTTCTTTCTTGGGTTCTTTCTTTTTCTTTCCATGTATGTTGTTAGGTTCATATTTTTGTCAAAGAGAATCTCTCATTTTGTTCTGGAGTTCTTCACATTTCAAGGCTTTGTGATTGTTGGTTTTTCAACCAAATTCCTAAGTGGGTCTGGTTCCAAACTTATCTAGGTTTACGTACTTACACATAGGTCAAAATTGATTAATTTGTTTTTATTAGTACTATTATACAACCAATAAAAAGAGACCACCTATTTTAAATAGACCAAAAGAAAAAGACAAAGAAATTTGGGTAGTTGAGACATGTTTGAAAAGTAACAAGTACATTCCTAATGCCACTTCTCCATTGCAACCCAAAAAATATTATTAAAAAAAAATACTTAACATTTGTTCTCAAACTAAAAAAATTGTCTAATCCCAGTTGGACAAATTTTCAACATTAAAAATAAAAAAGTGAAGGATTGAAACTTTGGTTAAATAGGTTTTGGGGTTGATTCTGGTTCTAGCTAGAGGTGGTTCCAGTTCTGGTTCAAAGGCTGGATCAAGCTTCAATTCCAGTTTTTGGAATTTTTTTTTCCAAATTTTTAAAACCAATGGTTCAAGTATACCCATGAATGAAAACCCAAACTGGCCAAAAAGCAAGAACTGTAACATGGTAGGTTCTTTTTTCAATGATGAGATTCACATTCTATGCTCTGCTCTTCCGGATGTCTGTATGCTTTTTAATGTAGCACTTGGATGTCTACTTGAAAGGGACTTTTGTGCATTTTAATATCATTGTCTTAAGATCGTTGAAGAAGACGTTAGCTAAGAATGAAGGCATCTTACAATCTTGTAGAGTAGGAATCTTGGTATAGAGATTGATAATTAGTCCTGAAATTGCAAAATGTGGACCAGAGTCATTTAACCTTGGTTTAATTTAAAACATTTATCATACATTTGTCACCGCCAATATCCATAAAGTGGTCCTCAAAGCGTTTTTTTTTTGGGTAAATTTTTGCCATTCTGTGACAAAAAAATGAAAAAAAAAATGCACTGGAACTCATAGAAAGCACTTTTGTGAAAAAAATGAGTCCAAGTGGGCAGATTTGAAAGAATTTTAAAATAAAATAAAATCACCATGTCTAGACAACAGGTTCCAGCAGCAGGTTGCCAAATTATAGCAGGATTCTTAAATTTTTTTACTTTCCTCTCTGACCTGTAGCCAAATTTGGCTAATTCCTCTTGTGGATGATTGCCAGTGTGGTTACACAACAAAATTGAAAGGAAAAACCCTGTCGGTGGACTATCCAATAATTTGTTTTTAATGACACGGTCGCCCTAGTCAAATTTGTGGCATGCTGCCAGTACCAGAGGACAATCTGTCCTCCATGATCTACCTTTCTTCTAATGGACTCTCTGGTCCCAAACGGACGTAAAATTGTAAACAGTAAACAAACTGGTGATGAACATACAACAACACACAATTTTTTAAAATTTAATATTAATTTATGCTTTCAATTGTTCATAAAATTTCCATTTACGTGGATCACAAATAAATGCATGAGTTTTCTTTTGTGAACAAGTTAGGTCTATCCAATGTTTGTCAACATTGACTTTTGTTAAGGATGGGGTATCTTAAGAGATTTGAGTTCACAAAAGAGTAGAAAAAAAAGGGTGCATTTCCAAAAGAGAGGACCTACAAAGATCAGTTCCATGCAGCCAATGAAAGGCTCAGCATGAAGGGTCCAGTTTTTTTCTTTTTGGGAAGGACCAGGAGGAGGAATTTTTGGCTTTTTCTCCTAGTTCCCTACATGTTCCTTATTTGTTCCCATGAGGTTCCCAAAGGGCTGCCCGAGTTCCCAAGTTGTTCCCCCAAACATTCTCAATAGCACCTCCGTTTTATCTCTTATGGTTTGCCCAAAGTTCAACTCTCATGTGTATAAACTGAGCATATTTGTTTCTATTTTGCAACTGGCAGTGCAAAGAGGTGCCTCTATTGGGGAGTGCACAATGTTCCAAAAAAATTGGTGATGGGCCAATCAGTATGGCCCCTTCAGAAAAACCAAAAAAAAAAGTTGTGAGCGCACCCATGAACTAATTAAATATGAATGACAATAAGTACCCCCCAGTTGTTTGTAATGGGGTATGAGCTCAGGCGAAAAATGATGACAAAACAGTTTTGAAAAGAGAAATTTCATGCAGCCAATGAGAAGGCTCAGCATGCACTCATAATGGGCCCTGACTTTTTCTTTTTGGAACAATAGGTGGGGTGTTCTTCGGAAGAACTACAATTACTAGTCCAAGCCAAAAGTAGTGGCAGGCAATTTTCGGAATAGAATTTCCATGCATCCAGTGAGAAGTGGAGTCATGGAGTGAAGGGTCCTCCCTTTTTTTCTTGTGGGTGGGGGGGCCAAAGGGGGAGGGGGCGGGGGGGGGGGTTGGGGCGGGGGGGGGGGGTCTAAACCAGGGATTTTCAACGTTCGTGAGCTGTTCCCCCAAGGCGCCCCCACTTTTCCCC
>Ga0116231_10000377_pt1 | contig 73996 bp, 52 predicted proteins | sample S1TSphgellanicum_2_FD_89695 | JGI IMG/M metagenome (GOLD analysis project Ga0116231, IMG submission 89695) | Host-associated microbial communities from peat moss isolated from Minnesota, USA - S1T2_Fd - Sphagnum magellanicum MG | ecosystem: Host-associated > Plants > Peat moss > Unclassified...
AATTCATGAAAGCTTCCATTGGTCCCACCCCCACCCTTTCAAAACCTCAATGGTTAATTTCAAAAAACATTTTTCAATTGAAATCCCATAAAATTTAAAAAAAATAAAAAAAAACCTTTTTAGTTACCCCCCCCCCCCCCCCCCCCCCCCCTCCCCCCACCAAAAAGTTTTTGGATGGTATTTGAATCTTTCTCACAAGAAATGAAAATGATTATTATTATCCTTTCCTATGGTTTGAATAATATGATTACTAGGAATCGAGATTCCAAAAATCAATTTCCAAGTGGAGATAACATATCTATTGCAAAATTATTGTAGCTATTAAAAACAAAATGGTAATGTTGTTCATGTGTTGAAATGCAGGTTTTTTTCCATTTTAAACATTCCTTGAACTTGAAATTCAAATATCAGTTACACCTCTAAAATTTGAAAGTTGTAACATATTTTTTTATGAGTATGATTTAAATGAAAATTGTACATAAATTCATTACCTAATTGTTGCCTAGAAGGCGATTTAAAACCTTTTTATTCTGTTTTTTTTTTCCCAACCAACACCCAATTCACTAAAAAAGTCGAATAACAAGGCAAAGGAAATTTCTTCGATTTCAAGTTCTTAAAGGAAAAATAACATTTTAATGAACTAAGTCACATTTGACGACATTGTACATTCAAATATCATTACCACTAGTTTGGATACCCATGATTTTTTCAAGTGTGGGCTGGTGAAGAGAAATTTCAAAGTCAAATAATGGGATGAAATCACTTTAATTGTGCATATAATTTTATTGTATGCATACTTATATGGATGCACACACTACCTAATTGCTAGCTCTCCATAGGGACAATGGGAATCATTCTAGGGTTTCCAACCCTTGATCCCATGCCTATCAACTCCCCTATATTTTGTAGGCATTTTTGGCTTTTCAAATAACCAAACCACTTCCCTGGGAGGCAGGCATGAGGTCAGGCAGAAGTGAGCCAGTCAGTGAGCACCCAGTTTCCCAAGTAATCCCCCAAAGAGGCCTTAAAATCCTAGGACACATTTAAGACTCTTTAAGTGTGTTGACAAATAGCTCTTTTATCTCAGGTATAGGGACCCCCTCCAACCCAACCCAAATTTGAAAAAAACTAAACGTCAACTACCTAGCAGGCTAGCACCCATTGAGATAATTATTGCTCTAATTATTAACTAAGAATCTTCTTCATCCTGGAACTCAAGTATGATGAAACCAAAGACCTTGGGTAAACTAGCACCCAAGTTGTTACCATGGTAAAATCCCCCAAAAAATCCATTTAAATTATTTCTAAATATTACAAATCTCCCGTGCATAGACTAAGTCAGGGTCTCTGAGTTCAAGTATAAGCTAATTTCATTCAATGCTTTGTGCCTACTACTAGGAATTTCAAAACCCCAAAACAACAGTTTTTTAATAGTAAAAAAATTAGGACATACTTTAATACCTAACCATTTGAGAATCTCACATGTTAGAAAGAATCAAGGCCAATGAAACTTTGTGCTTTATTTCATAACAAAAAAACCTGACATAAACTAGAAACCCTCTTCTCACCCCCCCCCAAAGGCCTCCTCCCCCCAATAAAGATAAATAAATAAATAAAGAAAAACTCTTCCCCATTGAGAGAGGGGGTTACCAAAGGAAGAAGAAAAAACTGATTTTATAATTCCTTCCTTCATTCCTTCACATCATACCCACCTGTGTTTGTCATTGAATGAACTTGCATCTCTCACCTAGTAACTTGAGCATCAAAAAGTTTTAGGAAATGAAGAGGTTGGAAATTACTCCCATAAATTCTCAAGCTAAGTTGTGATGTAGTCTTTCTCTAGATTGGGTAATACAAAGATCAGACACCAAGATCGTGCAGCTGAGTTTAAACATTTGTTGTTGTTGTTGTTGTGGTTGTTGTTGTGGAAGGATATGGAGTTAGATATGTTGTTGCATAATAGACGTTTTAGAGAGTCAAATGTGTGCCCTTATTGTTGAACTCTTCCCTTGTTGTTGTTGCATAAATGGAGTAAAATGTGCGCTATTGTTGTTGAAGGGTTCTTGTTGTGGTTGCATAAATAGAGGTTTTGGAGAGTTGTGTGCTGTTGTTGTTGTTGCATAATTGAGGTTTTGGAGTTATGTGTGGTTTTGTTGTTGTTGTGGCATGATAGAGAGGTTTTAGAGTTTAAATGTGTGCTGCTGTTGCTGTTGTTGCTGTGGCATGAAGTCTCAGGTTGTGAACTTGCAGCTTTCATGATTTAGTATCATTATTGTAGCAAATTTTCTTGGGGTTGTGTTGTGGGGTTTTAGTGTTTTGTTTTTTTTGGTTTGCTTGTTTTACTTAGTCATGGGGGGAGAGAGAAGTAAGCTGCAGCTGCAGCAAGGAGGAATTTGGTACTAGTTCCAGAGTTGATCTCATTTGCTTGCCGAAGAATTTGTACCCACGAGCTAGGATGTCTAGAATGGAAGCTGCGACAACAGGGAATGATCACTGCGTGTTGCAGCAATTTGCATTTCCTGGGCGCAGGGATTACCAGCTGAGAAGCAGCTACATGAGCAATCATGGTGGTGCTCTTAGTGTGATCACTAGTGGTAGCAGCTCAAATGCAGCTGTTGCGGTTACTGCTGCAGATCGTGCAGCACCAGCTGCACCCAACTCTCCTGATCATCATCGACTCCTGAACAGCTTCCAGACTTCGCAGCGACACGAGGACCCTGCTGGTCAGGTTCAGTACCACCAGGAGATCCAGCAGCAGCTTCCTATATTGCAGCAGCTCTCCATGAACCACCCCAACAGCAGCGCTGCAGCTGAGAATCTGAGCAGCTTCTTCCTCAGTACTGGCAGTAGCTCATTGCGGAACGTGGATTGCTTCCTCTTGTCGCGGAGTATGGACAAGCTGAGGTCCGGCTACACTAGTAGTTTCCACAACTGGCAGCAGTGGAGCGGGGAAATATCACTTCCTGGAACACCGTCCGAGCTCCCGGACTCCAGTAGTAGTGCAGTAGACGCAAGAAGGAGCAGCAGCTGCGTCGAAGAGTTGGCAACAATATGTGATGAGAATGAGCTGACGCTCAAGAACCCGGAAAAGGAATATGGTGACGACAAACCAGAAGCTGAAGCGGAACTTGTAGCAGAAGAAGAAGCTCAATGCAAGCTGCCAGGTGACAATCTCCTGAGCTCGAGAAATTACTGTGTGAGCGCGGATCTGGAGCTGCTGTCCGCGAGTTCTAACGAGCTGCAAGTTCTCGAGAGGTCCAATACCATCAAAGGGCGTCGATGGGTTAGTGGCGAGGACGTGGTCGAGACTAGAGTTGCAGCATCGTATCCAGCAGCTTGTGCATATGCTGCAGCAGGTCGGGCGCAGCTGGAGACGCAAGCCGGTGCGAGCGCAGCGAGAGCGGGCACGGGGACGACGTTGGAGAGGGCCAGCAGCTGCAATAACATACGAGGAGGATCCGTCCCGCGAGCTTCTTACGGCTACAACGTCAAGCGTCGACCCTCGGCTTCCATCGCATGGGACAGCCTGAACGAGTCGCCGGAGGACAGTCCGATGCGCAAGCCGATAGCAGCGGTGCCATTCAAGTGGGAGGAAGCACCCGGCAGAGCTCGTCGCACCATCACCGCAAGAGGAAGCGAGTCGCGCGCATTGGCGAGAAAACTCTCCAGGAAGAAATGCTACCCGATTTCGTATGTCGAGCACGCAGTTCAGAAGAGAAGCGCAAGCTGCAAACGGGGCGAACAGCAAGAGAATCTAGGAGCAACACGAACTGGTGGAGATCAAGAATGTCGCGGAGATCCGGGTAACGCATCAGCTCATGAGGCTCGAATTTCGGCAGCCTGTACTACCAGGGATGGTAGCTTCCGAAGCAGCCGTCGCTACTACGCGCGCATGAGCTCGGGAGTCTCGGACACTGCATCCACGACCTCGAGCTGCTCTGCGGCCAGTGCGGCAAGGTTCAGCAATCTGGTGGATCAGCAGCTGGAGATTCGTCAACAAACTGCGGTGCTCATCGATCTGGTGGCACCAGCAGCTGCCAGATTCCTCGTCGACTCTACCAACACAATGTCACCGCTTCCCACTCCTAGCAAGCATGCACTTGCTGTGCCCTTCAAATGGGAAGAAGCTCCAGGCAAACCCAAGGTCGATCAAAACTCTGCCGCCGTTGCTGCTGCAGGAGCAGCTCCATCGGAACCCTGCAAAACTACCACAGTAGGACAACCTCCTGTTTTACAACTTCCTCCGCGACTCATTGCTGCAACAGTACACAAGTTCGATGCCAACACAAAAAAAGCTGCAGATCAGCTTCAGTCGCACAGCAGATATCCTCCCAGCAATGATCTCCCTGCTGCTCCTGCTGCGGTGCAACGACGATTCTCGCCTTCTGATCAGTGCTCACAGCCTTCTTCGACAGCGCATTTGCGACAATCTGGTTCAATGGAGAGATGGATAGACGTATTGAAAAGCTGCCCATTGGAATCAGTACTCACTCCACAATCCTCGAACTTGCAATCTCCTTTGAGAAGAAGCTCATTAGGCACCATGTCTGGTCCAACTTCCAGGAGACTACAGAGCTTGGAATCAAGCGAAGATGCTTCTGAGAATTCATGGTATCATGGGTATCATTATCATCATGATCATGATCATCAGCAGCAACACCAGCAGCAACACCATCATGAGCACCATCATCACCACCACCAAGTAGTGCAAGGTAGGAAGCTCCATCTCCTGAGCATTTTGTTTTCATGGAAGGACTTCAATGTAAGAAGAAATGAATGATTCTATCAAGATCTTTTTGGCATTTTGTTGTTCTTCTGAACTGAACAAATTGGGGAGTTGTTGAAATGACCTTCAGATGGGATGAACCTTGCATCATCACCTACGAGCATTTTTTGTGGCCCCACTTCATGCGAGAATCATCAAAGGCCAGATTCATCATCTTTGATCCTGATGTCCTCAGTTTCAGATGCGGAGGTGCATCATCAGCACTCTGCAACTGATGCAACAGTTTTGTCCGTCTCGTACTCGAATTCACAAGTCTCCTTAAGCACCACCTCACAGGAGTCATCTGAGCATTCATCCTCTGATCTAAGTGCCAGCCCAAGCTCAAGCCTGAGAACACTTCTGCGAAAATGCAGAGTGAAGTCAGAGTGGCCAAAGGATGCTGCAGCAACAGCAGCTTTTGCAAAATCCCGACAGCATCTTGACCTTCATCCTGAGTCTCATAATGAAGCCAGGCCTGCAACCATCACATCATCACTAGTAAAGTTTAATACACATCTCAACTGTGTTTCAGAGCTTGATGTTGCAAGGTGTGGCCATAGATCGGACCTCTTCACATGCAACCTTGGATATGAGCATCAGCTTCAAAGTTCAAAGTTGCCATATACTGTGCTGGCTGCTGCAGAGCAAGAGCAAATGGTGCAATCTGACCAAATTTGCAAGGCAGATCATGATGATCAGGCTAATAATTTTGTCAGATGTTTGCGGATTCCTTGCTCACCAGCAAGGTTTCTCTCCAGGACACAAGAGGTGGCTGCAGCAGGCAATGGAGTGAACCAAACACTGTGGCTTGATAATCCGTCTTGGGTATCACCAGCTAGCTATGCTGAGGATGGATACCGATCTCCTGCTTATACTGCAACACTCAAGCTCTTGTCACCATCTGCAGACCTGATGGCCAGGAGAAGAGGATCTGGCTTCAGGACGAGAAGCTTGAAATTCCTGAGACCCATGCAGCTGAACAAAAGCTTACTTGTTGTAAGTGATGCTCAATTACAGATATTCCATTTCCTTTCTTTCTATTTTTCTATTTCCAATTCCAACAGCGGATGAAAGACAATTGTGTTGCTCCACAAAGCCAATTTATGAGAAAGATAGGCAAATTGGGTCAGGGTAGAAAACTTTGGTTCTGAGACACAAGTTGTGAAAGACATTGCAGTCCAGTTCTTGACTACGGTTTTTCCAGCAGAGTTCAGAAAAGTCTGGAGAATGGCTATGGTTTGTGGTTTGACATTGTGGATTTTTGCGTTTGTTACAAAATGCAGGAATCTATGTGCAAGTCGTTGAAGCACACAGTCTTGAGGTGTGCAATGGTATGCAGTCACAGAACAGGTCCATTGTTGAGACATGACGAACATTACATCTCCACAAATGACTTTCAGTTCTGCAAGGTAGGTACACTTCCAAGTCCTTCGTTTGATTGCATAACAGGTGGCATCACTAACCTGACAGTGTTAACTCTTGGAACTAGTCAGCATCAACACTAGAGTTGACCCTAAAACTTGTGTGTGTATATCTATATGCAATTTTCTCACTTTTATTGCTCTGGAAACACTATTGCAGCCTATCTGAGGAAAAGGTGCAAAAAGCCAAGGGACCAAACACACCAGGAGGCTGCAGGCAAGTGTTTGCCATTGCCATATCACAATCAATCGGGAAAGCTTCGTATGAAGATATCAACTTGACATCTTTGTTCAACAATTTGCAATGCTGGAGCATCAGAGACTCATAATCTGATCGGTGGTGGCTATCTCAAAGTTCTTTGATCAGGTCGGACATTGCTGAGCCTTAGTTGAAGCTCAGCGATTAAAGCTTCCACAAGCTGAAGCCTACCATGCATGCATCCATCAACCTTGGCTTTTCAAATCTGGATTGATGATGAAGGTTACCAGCAGACACAAAGCTTGTGCCTCAACTTGCTGCAGCTATCTCAGTCATTAGCAACTGTCAGAGCTTGTCAACATACCTTGACATTCAAGGAGCCAAGAACTTTACATATTATGAGCAGCTCCACAAGCAAAACACTGACAACCAACAGTGAGCAAGCAATTGTAATATTCTCCAATTCACCCACCAGTTCCATGCACAAACACGGAAAGGATTCTGTTCTGACAAACTCTTGACAAAGTCCATTTTTTATTCTGGAATATTCCAAACATTTTGGCATATAGCTCATTCTACTCATTCTTGTAAGTGTACAAAATTACAGGCAAAACTCATGGCCCTTCTTCTTGAGCCTTTTCTACTCTAATATCTAAAACACATCTTGCTCTTTCAACAACAGTTCTGCACACAGTAGAATACAATCAATTAATCACCACTGTGAATGTGACCAGGGCGTCTAGTCACTACAACATACACACTGTTTCAGATTTTCTCTCAAACTCATCCCACTGAAAAGGGATAAGAAACCCATAAAAGATGGCATAAAGTAAAAATACAACTTGTTTGATGGGCAGCTCAATGCCATCAATACCTCTCTCATTGGCCCTCATTCCACTTTCTCCTTTCCTGACTGCTCTTCTTGAATGCGTGCTATCACTGCTTGTTTTGACTCCTCCGGGAGAGCATTGAACATGAAAACAGACTTGTCACCTATATCATCCTGCTCCCATCTCCAAACCCAACAGCCCACTTCAGTGAAAGTGAAGATAGACAAGGTGATAAGGAACACAACAACAAAGTTACATGAAGTTGGATTTGTGACAACTCTAATAACAGGATAGAACATGAGGGAGAGATGTACAGTGACATGGTACATGACTATGTTGCCTAATCTGGTATGTGCATATCAGCAACAGTTCACCTTGATAGGTTGAGTAAACTTGCGGGATGCAAACAGTGAAAACAGAGCCATCCATGTGAGTAGCAAGCCAAACTGCACCTTCTCATCCATCAGTCCTGACTGGCACATGCACGAGAAACCAAAACGAACAAAACCAGTCAGCAGACATTATTAACTTGCTACTTCCTCCAGTTTGAGGTGGCCAAAAGAAAGGTTGACTTGTTTTACTTGCACTAGTGCAGAGGTAGATAAATCAAAAGTGCATAATGACAACCCCTCAGATCCACTGAGAATTGAATTGAGGGCAGCAGTTACCAGACGACCAAGTAGTAATGTTGGAATAACAAAGACCAGGGCACCTGCCTCCAGCTTGCCATAGCACAGTCCTGCACCACAGATTGTTTCCAAGTTTTTCATCTGTGTCTACTGATACAAAATTTCAAGCACAACATACTAACACCATTTTCCCCTGCAAGCAGCAGTTCTGTTGACAAATGTCCACAAATGCACAGGAATGCCAATCCTGCTGCTGACATGCACCCAATCCACAGAACCACTATATGCCCAAATGCCAAAAGATCTTGATTTTTAAGTGATAATTCTGCAGAGTCTTGTGCATGCATGCAGCTTGCACAAGAATCCACTTTCTGCCAAACTTCAAGATCTTGAAAGAATGGTTGCCGAGTGGCATAGGCCTCCATTTAGAAAGCATGAGGTTTGTTCATCAAATCCTGGACTAAACAGTTTACCATAATAGGTCATAAAAGTTCTCGATGGACAAGCAAGGTATCTTACCTTCTTTGAAAACAAGCCCTGTAAGAGCTGCAAAGAGTGGGCCCACAGCCCAGATTGCTGTAGGATGCTCTAGCACATAGGTCACCAAGCCTTGGTCAGCTGGCCTTGCTAGGGCCAGTGCAACCCCTAGGGAGCCAGCCACACCAAGTGCCCAAAATAGTTGCAGTGTGCGTTTTATGGGTGTGACATAGATGTGGATGAGCAGTAGAGCCACACCAAGCCCACCTGCCCCTACAGCATAAAAGATGTCATATGAACTCTGGAGTGCAGCTTTCAGTGGAAATTCATCACTCAAACATACGGTGGACGCTGCAATGAGAAAGGCTGAAGCAGCAGTCACCAAGCCTCCCCGATACAATATCACCTGCAGCACAGTGAAGTTGAGCATGCCACACAATACTCACTGAAATCCAGGATTTGTATAGAATGCAGGATGGGTTTTGGCCAATTTTTGGAGTTGAAATGGCAACCCTATGAGCACATGGATTGCAGTTTGCTTTTGCCCATATCCTCTTTACCCAGCTTCACAGAAGAGCCATATGGTATGTAAATTGAAGATTGTGTTCTCCTAACACAAATCATATTGACTGTTAGTGCAGGTGCAGTAGCTCAACTGAGACATCCATTTCAATGCATCCATGAATCATATTGACATACAGTGCAGTGTGTACTACTTGCAAGTGCTCAAGACAATTACTCTCTTACCACTCTCTGCAATCATCTGGCACTGCCATCATTCTTACTTACTGCCTGGGATGTTCAGCCTCAGAATAAGGGCAGGAGCTCTACTCTTCTTGATTTCAATTCTGGGATGGATGTTGGCATCAGTCCAGTGCTACTGGAAGAGTTATAGAACTCAGGACACTTGATGAATCTGCTGTAGAATGGAAGAAGATTGCTGAGGGCAATAACCTTAGCATGATGATCTTGGCTGAGTTTTCTGAAGTTCAAATTGCCAGGGTACAAAAGCAGATCATTCACCTTGCATCCACAAAGCACAAATTGCAAGAAGTTCATGCAAAGGAAATATGTAGGTACCTCACGAACATCAACATCCTCCACAGACCATGGACCATAAATCCCCTGGTAAACCTCTCGCAAGGAGGACTCCTCCCTCATCGCCATACGAACCACCATTAGACTTCTCCTTCCATTCTTTGCCGTCCCCCCTGGCTTACTCGAAAAGTTCTCTGCAAGCTTCACCTGGCTCTGTTTCCCTCTAAGCTTTTCTCCTGCCACTATCGTCTGCAACGCTCTCATTCCTATTCCAGAGCCTCGTGTCCCCATCGGCTTCCTCAGCGCCAATAATCTGCAAGAACACCTGAATCGTGCAGGGCTCCAAAGAGCAGCAGCGGAGGTCACTTGCGCTGCCATTGTTGCACTCTTGCTACACAACTAAATTGTCCCTGAAGCTCGCAAAACAGATATGGGAACTTGGGAAGAGCGTCTGGAACAACTCTCTTCCGTTCTTTCCCCGTTAGAAACCCTAGAAACCCCGTCCGTTCTTTCCACGTCGACCTAATCCACAAAACCCGTGCTCCCTTCGATCATAGCAAGAAAGAACAAGGTCAAGCTGTATCACCATCATCGCCGCAACAACAACAACACGGAGTACAGAATTCCACAGAAGACGAAGATGATGTCGCCAAGGAGAAAGAAGCAAGGGTTTTGCACCTTGGCTGTGAAGCCCACTAGCAGACCAGGACAGACCAGAGCTTGGCTTGAGATGAGATTTGCATTACCTACCGTTTTGTGTGGTGTTTTGGTAGCGAATTTGAGGGAGGGATTTGGATCGATGCTCTGCAGATGTTTGCAATTCACGATCAATTCCTAGAATTGTCATCACATTTGGGTATAATTTTGTCGTCGGCAATTTGACGAAATATTTCAATAGATCGATCGATAGATTCTTCGACAGACTTTTTTCTTTTTTCTTGGGTTGGGTCTGTTGGTGCTCGTCGCTGCAGATCAGATCCCTTTCACTTTTGTTTGCGGATGGATTTCCTTTTCCCTTGAAGCTTTCTTTGGTTGTGAGTAGGGAGCCTTGGGCTTTTGTTCATCATGTTTTCACTGAATGTTCCCACTAATGCTCCCACTGGTGTTCCCAAATTTTGTTGGCTCTGCCCCCAAGGGATAGGGAGTTTCCAAAGTATGTGCCCACCCAATGTGGAATCAAGGGAATGCAAAGCACTTATGGAACTCCCCCACTCCTACTAGGGTATTACAAATTCATGAGCTGATTCAATTAAAATTCAAATCTAATTTCATTTCCATTACTCACAATTAAATTAAAAAATTTGTGTAATATTTTTTGTTTAACTAATGCACATAATTTTAAGTAAACATTTATGTAATATAAATTATTTACAATCAATCAAATGCAATAACTTGTTTAATTTGGAGGGCCAACTTACATTTTTAAAATAAAGTTAATATTTATCTACCTAGAGAACTTGGTTAAAATGATAGCATCTTCAAGTTCTAACAAAATTCGAATTTTTAATTTGAATATTTTAGAATTTGACCCATAACATGAAGTTAAACCTACCTTAAATCCTTGAAACCTATCAACATTAGTAGGAGCCTAAGGTAATATCAACCTCATACCAATTTTATATCAAATTTAATATCAAATTCATACTAACCCAAATTGTATTTTGGACCTAGTGACAAAATCAAATTAATATGAAAAATCTAGGGAATACCAAGATTAAGCTAATATGTTCAAAAGTTAGTACCGAATTAGCATTGGTTTGAACCAATATGAATTCACAGGTTTTTTGGTTTTTAGTTTTAAAGTCAAAGGTTTAGGTTCAAATTCTTATAATCCTATTATTGTCAAACTTCTAACAACTACTAGCAACCAAGGAATTTAATACAAAACAACATAGTGATATTGGTAATTTTTTTACAAGAAGAACCCTTCATGAAGTGGGGATTGGATTTTGTAGGCCCAATGAAACCCATGAGTGGGTATACCATAAACAAATACATTATAGTAGTGATCAACTATGCCACCAAGTGGGTGGAAGCAAAGGCACTACACATAGATACAACAGCCATGGCAATAAAATTCATCTACGAATTCATTCTCACATGATTTGGGTGTCCGCTTATTTTGGTAAACGATTAGGGCACTCACTTTATCAACAATGCCATTGAGATTTTTACAAACCATTTATTGTTATAACATACAACCTTGACCATTTATTACCCGCAAGGTAATGGACAAGCATTATCTACCAACAAAGTATTGGTCCATTGTTTATTAAGTTGGTGAATGAAATTCGCATCGACTAGGATGAACACCTACACATGGTTCTATATGTTTATCGCATAATATTCAAGGTAACCACGGGACACACTCTATTTTAGTTGGTCTATGGCCTTTGTCTTTTGATGCCAATGAAATACTTGCTACCCATGAACAATTCACATCTCAATCAAAATTTATTTCCTACCCATATTCTGATTAGTCACATGGCAAAATTAGAGCATTTAACTTGCCAACATGCAAAGGATAGGACATGTACAAGGCAATGGAACACAACGTTATGGGTTTAACAAAACCACAAAATAAAAAAATTCTTTACATGGGGGACACAATTTTTTGGTTTCTAAAAGGCAGAAAGGAACACATCAAAAAGTTTTTTAAATGGTGGTTTGGCCCGTATAAAATACAATATTGTTTCCCCAACAATATTGTACTACTTGTCAATATTGACAAGTTTGAACCAAATCCCATTTGGTGAACATTAACGAACTCAAACCTTATCGATATTTGGGAGAAGTTTCTAGAGGACTAGAAGCTACCATAGAAGGGGGAGGAGAGCACAAGGAGGACTCAAAAGAAAATTTTCAAGATGTTTTTACCAAAAAATGATTGCACTGAAATTCTCAATCAATTGAAAAAATTCAATTGCTGACATTGGATAACCAATACATGGATCTACTAAACCAAAAAGGAGTTTTGGTTTAATGAATTTCAATATTGATGAACCAAAAAGTTGAATTTCCATTGTAAGACACCTTCTTACTAAAGTTGTTGGAAATTCCGGTTCAACAATAAAGTCTAACTTGGAACCAGCCATGACCAATTTCGATTTGGAATATTCAACCAAAGATTCCAACCCAGAATCATTGGGCTAGATTCTAAACTTTTCACAGTGGAATTGTCATGAATAGATGGTTTGGAATCTACAAATCAAGATTCCATCCCATAATTTATAAGGGCAGATTCTAGAGTCAAGGTAATCATGATTGATTGTGTTTTCATCCAAACTAGCGAACCAACATTGGAAGGATATAAATTCATCTATACTTTCCAAACGGTTTTTATAATCGGCATCGAATTTAGGCACCCAAACTTCAGTATAAAAGAGGGAATTGTTCATTTGGTTTCTCTTCTTTCATATTGTTATGCTACAAAAAAATTTACTAATTTGTTATTGGTGAAAATGAAAGGAAACATTAGCAAAGAAATGGCAGAAAATATGAAGAGGAGAGAGAGTTTAGAATCCAAACTAGGTGGTAGCCAAGTTGCACTGGAATTTGATCGTGAGGAAAAAAATAGATTAAAAATGGTTGTGACTATTTTTGATAGGAGAAAGATAATATTTTCAGAAATGGAGAAGTTTCAAAGGTGGATCATCAATAGGGATTTTGAGTGGGCTTAGCATGTTGGTGTTTTTTATTTATTGGACATGTAATTAAGTTTGATCTGACCACTAATGAAGGAATTTCTATAGGCCATCACCTAGTTCAATCTGGAAATTGTAGAATCAGTTATGGAAGGAGTTTTGGTTTTCATAATCGAAAAGATAGTGGTGGAAATGCTCAAGCTATTAGAAACAAACATCAACAAATTCCCAGCCAAGCCCACCAAGGAGAAGGAAAAAGAAAAGGAAGCAATCATTTACCGAAAAATTGCACCACTAAAAACACTTGTCAACCAAGAAGGCCAAAAGGTTTCCCTTCTGAAGGGAATGTATGTAGCTAAATTACCAACATTAATCCAAGTAATCTAGTTAAAGGGTAGTTGACTCACCTACGTGGCAAAAAAATTGATGAATTATGTTATGTTAATAGAACAAAGGGTGAAGGTGAATTTGTCAACTATAATCTTCAACAACCTATATAGTAGGTTGTGGGATTTGTCTACACCAACGAAACTTGACACCGAATTTGAAGCTACACAAGTGGTAAACATCCTATTCCGAAATTAATTTTTGGTAGACATGATAGTCATCTTACTGGAATCAGATAAGAAGGAGGAAGGAGCTGCCAAAACCATTACTAGAAGCTCAAGTTGGAAGAATTATCAAAGTTTCAAGAGCACATTTTTGGCGCATAGCCATTGACATCAATGAGGAGATGGAGGACATCAAGGAAATTGGTGGTATAAATACCCAACTAAAAACATTGAAGTGACCGAAAATTTCACTAATGTTGTTACTAGCATTATGGTCTTAGAATTTGGGCTAGCTTCATCCCCAAAATCCTATATTGTCCCCAAGGAAGTGCATTTTAGCTCAATGGTCATCGGAAGCATCAAGTCCCTAGAAGAAGGGAAAAACAAGAAGTTTGAGTCTGGATCAAACTAAAAAAAATTTGGTGTAAAACCTCAACCAAAACCATGTTCAATGCCTACAAATACAGCATAAACCCCTACAAACCTTTTTTGCCAATTGCACCAACGGCTAGAAGGAGAGGCAATTCCAATAGGCAATATACTGAAAATGGATACTTCATCAGAATTTTTTTCCAGTTGCAACCTTGTACAAAGTTCAAATGAGGTAGCCAAAAAACTACCTCTTGATACTTCATTTTTGGTATGGGGTGGACTTTTTCCCCCACCAATTGGACCTGAAAAGGTCTTAGCTATTTCGGTTTTATTTTCATTAAAAGGTTTAGAGGACCACTAACTCTAGTCGAAAAAGTTTGCCCAAATAATGAGCAACATTTCGACAATTTTTTAGTTAGCCATAAAAGAAGGTTGTAGAGGAGGTGTTGTAGAAGAACTTGCAAGAGTTAGTGGGTTTGAAAGGCCAATTGTTATAGTTGTAAAAGGCTAGCTAGCAGGACGCTTTTACAATACAACATTTGTAGACGGAGCTACATAACTTGGAAGGCATAAGGAAAAGGGTCTTGGAGTTGGAAACTAAAAACTCCAACGACTAGAGTGAGTTACCAAATCTCAACAAACACCTTGTTGAAATTGGTAAGATGTTGGGTTCCATTTATTCAAAACAAGCCAAGTTTAAACAAGCTTTGGAGTAGGAACAAGCAAACCAAAAAACAATGGAACAATCTTTAACCTTCATTGAAAAGTTACTTTTTTCAGCCAAAGGGAGGGTATAGCAATTAAAGGAAAAAAATGAATATTTTATCAAAACCATGCAAAGCAACAAATGGAACTATAACAGTCAACCAAAAAAATCCAATTGCTATAGTAAGATTTGGAGGAGGTTTAGAAGAATCCTAGTGTGATTCAAGAGGAGTTGGATGCGTTAGTAGAATAGATGAAGGCACTAAGGCAGAGGGTGGAGCTCATAGACCTTTACCACTACCAAATGAAAGAGTTTGACAACATGAAAATGGAGCATGCACTTATGAAAGCCAAACTTTTGATCTATTATAAGAGGAGCAAGAGGAGCCAAGTTGAAAAATGGGAGTTATATAAGGAATAAATTAGTGAAATCATCCGAGAGGCATTCGAATCTTATCGAAAAGACGAGGAGTTGTACCAGCTATGTATCAAGATTTACTAACATGTGATGCCACATCTAGTGATGCTGCCTTTTGAGTTTGGCAAAGTGCAAACCCACTTTAGAGCTGCATTCGAATCTAGTTCACAGGGGAGTGAAAAGCAGAATGACGGTAAAAATATGGAAGTAGATTTGGTGGTTACATTAGAACCACAACCTACTGAACTGAAAGTAACTTTTCGTACTAGAATTCTTTTCGATATTGTACATGGTTCCAGTGAAGCTAAAGGTGTTATACCTACAAAAGTTACAACACATTCTCATGGAAAAATTGATTGGACATTTTTCAACACAATTGCCAAGGATGATTGAACAAATTCAATGGTAAAAACCGATATGAAAGGAGGGACTTCAATTTTGATATAACTAGAATCATCCACTATCCATGCTACCACCACATCAAATCTCATTACTGCAATGGAAGACCTAGGGGTAGACGATAGGATAGAGGAAACATATACTATAATTATGGAGGAATAGTATAAGTAGTGTAATTACAAGGATGTAATCCCAATTAGAAAGGGGGATGATGTTGAGAGTAATTTTATCAAAACCAAAATTTTACCAGGTTTTCATTGAAACTAGATTTTACCTATCGCAACCAAATTTCCTTTACCAAAAATAATTTTTACCGAACCAATTTGACTAACTAATTTAGATTGTGTATATTTCGAACTGATATTTTTGGGATTAGGCTAACCACTTGTTCCACCATTTCTGACTTTTTTCTTTAAAGTACTTAAGGCTATCACTTTGTGGATTGTACATGGGAATAATTTCGAGAATAAAATCACTTTTTCCTACCATACCTTTGTATGTAAAATTCCATGTCTAGTCGTTTTCCTTTGTATGTTTGGAGTATTTTGACTTTCTCTATGTGAATATTTTTTATTGTATGTTTGCTTCAAGTTTGTTTTTGTAGAAGATTTATGAGGTCGCCCTATTGAGTTTGGACAGTCCCCTTTGTGTTAGGCTTTTTGCTTACCTAAAGAAAGTGAAGAGATTTTTTCTTTTACCCTTTTATTTTATTTCTTTCAAAGCCCGATAGTTCACCAAGTGGCCTTAACTACTCTTGAATGCTTTGGGCATCAAAACAACCAATTACAAGGTTGGAATCAAGGTGATCAATATGGATTAAATCCACTACATGGCTTTGTTTCTTGCCATTAACAAGATTAGGATTTCCATTTGAAACTTGAACATAAAAAAACTTGCATTAATATCATGCATGCTTATATAACAACAAGTACATTAAATGCAATAATTTAAAAAAAACCATTTTTGAAGTCATGTGATATTATCTTCATGAAGAAAAAACATAGTTCCTTTAAAGGTGGTGACATAATGCATGTGTCCCAATTAGTATCATCAAACATCTTAATGAAATGAATTGGAGAACCTTCATTTCAAATTTTGAATTTGTCTCATAGGATAGAAGTGGGGTAGCAACATATGGGTGTTGTTGTGTTTGTTGGTTAACATGGACAAAAAATGGTGGAACACCATTTGGGAATAGGAAGATGAAGGTGGAATAAAAGAAATAGAATCTTCCAAATGCTTTAATTGTTGTTTTTTTTTTCTTCCCACCTTTAACGTTAGGTTTTATTGTTTGAAATGCCACAACATCTTGTTCATTTACAATCAAAGCCATTTGTTCATAATCATGTTTAACTATTTAATTGGTAAATCAACTCATGTACCTTCTAGCAATTATAGTGGCAAGGCTTGAAAAGTTCAATATAACTCCAATTTTAAATGAGGAATAACCCCTTTAAGAAAGTCCAAGGACCGTCCTCCTCCATCTAGGTGGGCATGAACATATTATGATATGATGGTTGGTGTGTACATGGAAGAGAATTTTCATGCCATGAAAAAAGGCACTTTTTTCAAACAACCTTGAACCATGAAAATAAATTTGATGTATTTGTAAAAATAAAACAAAAACCTAAATTTGCTAAAAATATAATGAGAAATTTGAAACATGAATAAGAAAAATATTGAATATTGAAATAAAAACATGAAAATATATTAACTTGAAAATTATTCATTTTGTAGCATTTGCACTTTTCAATTAATCAACCCATTCTTATCCATGATAAGAGGCATTTTCTTTGTCATTGAATTTTTGAAATAATGCATTTTAGAAGTGGGAAAACTTCCATTTGTTGATGTATTCCCCTATTATTTGAAATGTTCCATCTTCAACAACAATGTGATGGTCATCATCAACTTCATGATAAAGATGAAGTTGGTCAATAGATTGTTTTCAAAATTGCATAATGGAGAAACAAATATATGAGTTGGGAGATTGAAAACCAAATGAAATGGATATCACTACAACAAAAGGTGTTCATGTATGCCAAGTGATTTCATTAGATTTTTAGTGAATTCATTGGTCTTAGTAAACGGGGATTAGTTGGAAAGTAGTGAATTCACTAGTCTAAGGAATGGGGACTAGTGAACTACACCCATATTTTGTAGTAGTGGGAAAACCCATGTAAATATTAAAATTTTAATTAGATACATGATTCCACCAAGTTCTTTTATTGCACCAAAGGTCTAACACACCATTGCCTTTGAACGGGCCTCAAGGGAAATGATTTTCCTCTTTCATCATCTTGTTACCATTCCAAATCTTGACCCATTTACATTTCTTTTTGTCATAAACTTTTGAAATGGTAACATTATACAACCAATATTGTGTCATTATTGGATCAAAAGTCTTGGATTAATGAATTTTGATTTGTTCAAGGAATTTGGGTCCCAATTATAGATTTACAATAAACAACTTCATATAAGCTTATGTTGCAAAGCTTACGTTACCTTTGAAACATTTTTAATCATTGCTTGTTCGAACCTGATTGTAATAAAATTATTTGGGTTTTCAAGCTTATATAATTTTGTCGCATCATGTTTGGGCTCCACAATTTCATGCTACATGTCAAAAATAAGTGAGATGAATATTTAAGATCATTTGAACAATTGTGAATTAACATGGGAAAACACTTTGTATGTGAACATTTTACCTTGAATATGATTTCAACAAAGGCAAGTTGTGTCAAGGAATACCAAGTACACCTTTTTTCCTTGTTCATTCAATCCAAATATTGTTTATTTTTCAACATGTCCTTGAACTCCTTGAAATCTATCATCTTGATCATGTTAACTTTAAAGATTGTGTGAACAAACTTTTGGGTTATATGGACCTTTTCATTTGACTTGTCGTTAGTAAACACAAATCTAATTGTAGAAAAAATGGTAACAAAAAAATCTCAAATGGGTGTATAGTGATAGTAAAAGAATTAGAAAAAACTTACATGTTGACATTATCCATGAATGTCTTTAGGTGCCCTTAATTCCTTGTTTCAACATTAAGAACCCATGTTGTAAAACACATGCCAACTTTCATCATCAAAATGCACTTCATTAATGTATGGTAATCAAATTTGAAGTCAATAATTACCATCCCACACATGAAACAAATTTTTTTTAAAATTTGAAAATGCTAATGTCATGTTAAAAAAACTTTAAATTTTTCATTAGCAAGTATCTAATTAGAGTTCTAAGACTCCAATTTCTTAATTGTCACATCATGAATGTTGCCACGAGTGTCTTCTGACAAAACATTGAACATTTGAAAACATGGATGGTAACCAACATAAGACTTCTTCTTCATATTAACTATGTTAATTTGCAACATGTCAATGATGTAATTATGTCAATTTGCATAATCAAAGTGAAAAACTCAATAGGTTTGGATTACATAAAAATGAAACTATGAAATATGTTCCTAAAATGCAATTTGTGATAGAATTTGAAGCAAGAACAAAGAAGGGGGTAGAATGGTGGGAAAGAAGGTGGAATGGAATAAGAATATAAAACAAGAGTAAAAAATGTTAAAGTCTACATACTTGTGATAATAAGGCTTTGTGGTTAGATCCTTCCTTTCTCCCCCCAAAGGCTGTGAATTCAACTTCATATGGAAGCAAGTTGATCCTCTAGCAATGGGTGGAAAGGGGGGCAAAGGCAAAGCCTAAGGCAAAGGCCTTTTAAAAGGTAAAATTGGCCAAATATAAAATCTGATTTTTTAAAAAAAAATTCCCTCATTGCATGACAACTCCTCATGGTCCATGCCCATATTTTAAAGTTAGGATTTCTTTCCTTTTTTGATTTGTCAAAATTTTATGTTTGAAATAAAAGCAAAAGTGGTTCAATGTAAATTATGTTTTGCCCCTATCATTGTATGGCAACATATTTTCAAATCCCAAAAATCCATCAAGTCCTACTTTATATGGTCGTTTTTTTCCCATTTTTATTTAATCTTTTTCTTATTTTAAATTAAAAACCAAAGTCCCATGCTTTTAGATTTGTTTTATTTCCCCCTCTTTGTATGCCAACTCCTTTTACAAATCCCAAGGGTCCATGAACTCTTACTTTATATAACCATTTTTACGTTTCTTTTTTCATTCAATCTTTGTCTTATGAAATTAATGGCCATAATCTTTTTATTTTCAAATCCATTTATTTCCCCTTCTTTGTATACCAATTCCTTTTATAAATCCTAAGGATCCATCAACTTTTACTATATACAATTGGTTTTTTGTTTCCCCCTCTTTACTTAATCTTTTCTTATATGAAAATAAATTTGTCCTTTTCCTTTCTCATTGTATGGCAACTCTTCTTTCAAATCCCAAAGGTTCATGGCCATAACTTTTATAATTTATGTCCTTGATTTATTTATATATATATATATTCAACCAATTCATTTCTTTTTTTCACAAAAAAATTAACTCAAATATGAATTCATTTTTCCTTCAATATTAATTTTGGGGGAAAAATCAAAATTTTAAATCTCATGTTTAATTAAAGTACTAATTGTGACCATGCTTAAACCTTTTGGAACCAAAAATTGAAGTTTTTATATATTCCAAATTGAAAAGATTTCTTGGAAATGTGATTATTTCCAATTTCACTTTTGAACACTCCATGTTTATGTGAGCATCAATGAGAAAATCTAGCTAAGTTGACGAAATAATTATGTGTATATTTATGGGCATTATGCCTTATCAATATAATATCTTTCCATTCATTAATATATTTATGTTGCAAAAAATTGTGACCATCCTTTTAGCAAATTATTATTGTTTAACATAAAATTTAATAATTTTCCCCATTACTTTTTGACATAATTTGTTCAAAACATCATTTTATAATCCCAAAAAAAAAGGTTGCAAATCAACAAATAGTTATGACCATGATCTTAACAAACTTCAAATTTTTTGATGTTCAACTTGTTCCAAGATTCATAATTATATATCCATTCATTGACACCAACCCTATCACTTCAAAAACCATTTTAAAGATCTATAATATATTAAATCACAAAATAATTAATGCTTTCAATAGTTAACATCTTATTTTCCTCATCTATATAAACATATTGTCCACATGTGTCCATTACTTTATCACATTTTAGCCTTCATTTGTTTGAGAATGAAAGTGTTGAACAATTTGCACATTTGTTTTATGTGTGCAAAATAGTTTATGCATGATTGATTTCAGTGTGTGGGTTGGTCTTTTTTTATGTTTTAATCTTTCCACTAAACACAATGGTAAATTCAATGGAGGTTGGAATTTTCCTTGAAAATGGGGTAGTTCTCTTGGTTATATCTTTGAAAGATGTGAAGGTTGTTATTCATGACATACCCTTTCAACTAAGTTCAAACTTATGAGTAATTCCATTTTGTTAGAAAAAGTGGTATTGAATTCTATGGGAGAAATAGAACAAGCCATCTTGTAAAAGAATTTTGAAAGTGCTTCTAAAAGAGAATGGGACCTTTCACCAATAAGAATGTGTCAAGTAATTGGAGAAAAAAAGGAACAAATCTTTGCTTCAATTGGAGGTGTTAATATTTGGTAATGTTAAAGTAGAACCATTGATCCTTGAGTTGAATGATTCTTCAAATGATGATGTATAGGAGGTTCCAAATCCAATTGTGTTGTAATCATTGTCATACCAAAGTCTCTTATGTTTGGATGTTGATGTTAAAAAAATTTCAAACATCAAATTATGTGTTTAAAATGATTGACATTTGTAGATGTTTTTAGGAGTGAATTATAGCATCTATATTATGATGCCATTTCCAAGAAGATTGTGTAGTATCTACTTCCCAAGTTTGATGGAGAATTATGTTTGAGTTGCCACTAGTGAAATATTCTTGTGGTTTAGTAGGTTTAATGCAAGGCATGGACAAGAAACATGGTGGTCACCTTTGGTGTAAGACAAAAACTACTAACATCAAGAACAATGATGGTTTGAAATTCAAATGTTCTTCTTATGTTGGTCATGTTTCTTGTCAAAATTTACAATTTGTTTACTATGTAAAGAATGATGTTTACAATGAAACTAATTGGGAAGGAGTTACAAAAAAACTCTCTAGAAGGAGGAAAGGAATTTCAAAATGATATTACCTTATTGTGTAGACATTGCAAGTTTCCACCATAGTGCATTGCAAGGTGTTTAATGATAATGTATTATGTCTTGCATCAATAAAAAACCACGACATAAATTTTCATCCACCTTGGGAGCCATGAATATGTAGTTATAGAAAGGCCTTCTCAATAGAACAAACAAATTGCACATGATTTCATAAAACAAGAGTATGAAAAATCATAAGTTTTGATTTTGTGCAAATGACATCAATAGATGTGTCAAAGGTGCAATTCAAACATTTGTCCTTGAACATCCATCTTTGTCCATTGTATGGCCAAGGATGTCAAGCACAAGTCTCACACCTAATGATACTTTGAGTCTTGACAAAATAGGTTTTTGTTTACCAAGATGTTGTTCATTCCCATTGAAAGATTTTTTCAAATGTATACCATAATTTGTTGAAGGTGACAATCAACACTAAGAAGTTCCACCTAGTGCAAGCCAGGTCCTTTCAAAACATGATGGGAAATTTGATTAATGGAATCAATTAGAGGTGAATTTCATGATTGCAAATGGGATATGACTAATTTGATGAATGCATTAGTTTTTCATCACATTGAAGTACCTCCACTTGGGATTAAATGTGTGTACATTGTTTCAACTATTAATTCCATGTTACACAATAATTTTTATGAAGTCATAGTGGTATGTTATCTTGCTTGAACTTGCACTGATTTCATATCAATGTTGGCCTCTTCTATTGGAAAAGAAGGAAAATATGTCCCATGCAAACACTTGTATTTCATTTATGCCAAAATAATGAATTGTGATACAAAGAATTTCTTCATCCACCAACCAACATTCGGTTGGAATGAGGTCACCATTTATTGTAGAAAGATAGAATTTGAGTTCATTACTTAGCATTTCACAAATATATGTATTTTGACTAGACCACTTTATAAGAAATCATTTGTATACATTTCTTGTTATAACTTTTGTTTTATTTCTCATCAATATAACTTATAGTTGGCAAAGGATTTGATTTCAAAAGCATCAAATTCATTTGTATCTTTTGTTTTTTCATATTATGAATACGATCATGCACATGTATGTGGTCAAATGATGATGGATAATTTGATTATGGATGAGTGTAATATCTGGATGCAAATGAATGTAATGGATGCATATAGATGACATTGTTACAATCCATGAACCTATGTTTACCTTGCAACTCATGGTTCATCATTCAAAGCTCATGACCTAGTTGTACTTGTATAAAGCATGAGCTTAAACATTAGTGGGTGGAAGGACAAAATGTGAAATGACATTTTGATGTCATAAATGATTAGGACAATTTTGAATAGTGTAAAGTGGTGCTAAGTTAAGTTATCAATGTTGAATGTAGCATGGACCAAATAGAGTGCTAAAATAGCAAGTCTCAAGTGTTAAGCTAATAGCATCATGGTTGCATAACATTGCTAGGCATGGTTGTCAACGTTTTTTTAAAACAATAATTCATTGAAATGTGAAAAGTTTGTTGCAATATTCTTCTTCTTTTTAAAATTGAAAAACAAATATTCGAATTTTTTTGACCACATTTGGGCTCTAATTTTAGTTTAGTAGCACATGTTTTTAGACTATTTAAACAGGTTCTAAAAACCTGTTGCCATTTAATGTGATGTTCCCTTGTGGAATGCTAGCCAATGACTCAACATCAGAAATTTGAAAAAGAAATCACTGGTCATTCCTTACAGTAATATTTAGTTACCTAGTAATTCTCGGCAAGGCATGTGGTGGCACCATAAAATTTGAGCTGAATTATAATGCAGCCTATGTTAACTTTACTACTTCCTAATAATTTGTCTTTCACACAAGCATCATTCTTGGCAGATATAAGATGCTAGAGTGCCATGGCAACTTCAACTCATGTTTGTCAACAAATGTTTTTTTTTTTGGGGGGAAATTTCATGTCAAAAAAGAATATACTTAAAGATTCTCAAAGATTCCTTAATTTCTTTTACAGTATTTTGTTTTAAAAAAATGTTTTGAAAGTTTCAACATTTCTGAAAATAATATAATTAGTGTTGAAGCTGTCAAGGTACTAGGGTACATTGGACTTGGTAACTGATGAGAGGGTGCTAGTCGTTGGGAATAATCAAGGTGTGGGAACACCCAGACTTTTCCGGTAACTACCACCCTCAACTGGTTACTGGACAGAGTGGGAGACCTGAGCATACCTTTGATAGTCCACCATCCATCAACTCAAGCATAGGCTATACAAATTAGCCTCTCAGGGATAAGAAGTGTAGGTAATTAGGAGAAGGCAGCAAGATACGTGATATAACTTGTGAGCTAATAATGCCCACTTGGTGTGCTGCCACATAAGTAAGATCCATTGTGATTTGAAGTGAAGTATGATGAAACCTGACATCACTGTTAATAATTTTCACTAGTGCTGAGATTTTGTGTAACATTAGAGCCAACTGTGAAGTACCCCAAAACTATGGCTGTCGGGCCCCAGTCTTCTTCAGAACTAGGGACAGAATGAGAAGTCAAGATGAAAACAATATACATTCAAAAAATAGGGGACCAAATTGGTTTTCTCATCTAAATTGGTTTTCTCATCTAAATTGGTTCTCAATGAATTTTCACCTCTAGTTTTGGATCTGCTTTACTTGCACCTTCACTATGGACTGTTGGCTCATATTCTTCATCGAATCAAGGCTCGTCGAATTAAAATCTTCCAAAGTTTTCTGAACTGATACCCAGCTTACAGTACTCAATTTTGCTCATTAAAGATCTTGCAAATCATTTGAATTGATACCCAGCTCCATGAAATGCTACCCAACTATGCTCCACTCACTTCACAAGTACAGTCAAACTGGGGACGAAACAAGGATCGGAGGGTCAAACTAGGGACCCAAAGACAGGGTGATTTTACAGATAACTCTATTACTAATGATAAAGATCTTCCAAATCTTCTGAATTGATACTCAGCTTCACGAATGGTACCCAATTACGCTCAGTCACTTTGCAGGTACAGTCGAACTGGAAATGAAACAGGGATTAGAGGGTCAAACTAGGGGACCAAAGGCACGGTGAGTTCATAGATAACTCTATTACTAATGCATGCCATGTAATAAGACACGAACTAGGGGACCAAAGACACGATGACTTCGTAGATACTCTATTGCTGTGCGTGCCACGTAATGAGACACGAACTAGGGGACCAAAGACGGGGTGACTTCATAGGTAACTGGATTACTAATGCGTGCCATGTAATAAGACACGAACTAGGGGACCAAAGACAGGCCCACTTCATAGATAACTGTATTACTCTTGCGTGTCATGTAATAAGACATGAACTCAAGAGTCAACTTTGATGTTAGGTAGCCAACTTTTGGCGTGGACACTGTCATGTTTTGCCCTGACTGACTTTGCACCAGGTGTGGCCATGTGCCGTTGTTCTTAATTTGTGCGCTTATAAACACACTGTTTTGCCACCGACTTTCTACTACCTTATGGGCCAGATTGAACGAACACCCACCAGCAACCCATCCACTGGATGCCCGCTATGACTCAATTCTTGTGGATGAATCTCAACTGAGTTACTATTGGGTTTCACCTTTCTAACCCTTTCTGTAAATAGAAGGTCATATATATATACAAGGTTGGTGGTAGATGATTACTCGGTAAGAGCATCTCCACCCCCACACTGGCAAACACCCCTTTTCATTAAATCTTGCAGCAGATCCTGCTGCTCTCCAGTATTGATGGTGCAGTGGTCAATTTAACCAAACCTTTTTTGGGTACTATGGATTTGGACACTGACTATTACTCGTTCAGATGTAAAAGCATAAATGGTCTTTGAGTGTTTAAAGGGACGTTTGTGGGTGGGGGACAGTGATCATTTTAATGGTATTCTATTATAAAATAAAGGAGGTGATTACAGTTTTGGGGTAGAGATGCTCTAAGAAGGTCATTTATCCAAGTTTTGTGCAGATCTAATTTTTGAACCCCTTTGATTATGGTTTGAACACAGTTTTTCAAATTCAAGAATCTCTGGGCCTGATTCAGGTTCAATTCCATGTACACTTTACACATTCTTGAATTCCAGTTAGCCCTCAATTCTCTTTTTTGTCCCCCAACATCTCAGTTCAAGTTCCAATTCCAGTTCCAGAAATAAGTAAGTTCCAATTCCAGTTCCAGAAATAAGTAAGTTCCAATTCCAGTTCCAGAAATAAGTTAAACTGGGAACCCCTTTCCGTGACCAGTTCTGAAAATAATCTAGTTTCAGTTCCAGATTCAAAACCAGTTCCAAATTCAGACCCAAATAAGGTTTGGGTTTTACTACCTAGAACCAAAACTGGCAGTTCTAGCCCCTCCAATTGGGTGACCAACCAACACTGGTTAGCGTATACTTGTAGGTAAGGGCTGTGTGTTTGCTTTGGTAGGGGAAAAAAAACAGCAACTGAGGTAACCAACATGGTTAGGCACCGAACTGGAAGCCAACAGAAAACTGTTTCCCGACCACTTATCATCCATCCTTGATGGTGCGCTGGTCGGTGTGTCTGTTCACTCTGGTGCTGTTGTTGTTCTTACTTGTGCGGTTATGGGTAATTCGTGCGGTTATGGGCTTAGATACTCTGGACACCTCAGAGGTTGAAGAAATTTCCAGATTCCCGCTGCTGTGGTTCGCTACTGCACGCTGTTGCAGCGAGAGCCTTCCTTGTGGACACTCTCGCACGCATTGGCCTTTTTTGCAATCTTTACTGCTGCATTTCCTTAGTTTCTGCTCATTTGCAGCATTTTCTCGATCGGATTTCTGCTCTAGATGCGTGCACGTTGTGTCAGTTGGTGCACTTTTTGGTGTAGGTTTCTTGCTTGCATTTCCCTCGGGGTTTCTGTCTGTCGAAAGTGTTTTTCGCTTTTGGATCGGATGTTTGCAAAATAAGAAAACGTGTGAGAGAAGGTGAACTATAATGTTCTTTGCAGGCTGATGAGTGTTGCTTGGATCATGACTTGTGTGTTTTTTGGTTGAGTTTTGAAGAGGATGTTGTGAAATTTGGATATTTTGTGTTGGAGAATTTTGGGGATCGGGAGGTTTTGGCGGTAATGGCGTCGTATAGAAGGTCGGCGTCGTTCCAGCTTCTCACCATAGATAGCGATGGCGATGGCGATGTGCGGACGTCGGAGGCCAGCAAGGACATCATCGGAAAGTCGAAGAAGAGGAGGAGGATGCGGCGGAGCAAGAGCCGGAAGGCGCTTTCTGATTCCCATATCGATCATGCTCTGGCGGACGACGAGAATTTGGCCGTCGTTGAGGAGAGCGGCTTAGATCTGGCAGCGGCGACGCCGTCTGCTCGAATCTCTATCCCTTTGACTGAATCGGCGGTGCAAGATCTCATACAGGGAGGAGGACAAGGCCTGGCGGATTTGCACATGGACTCCGTTCCTCTTTCGGTGGAATCTGTAAGCACGGATCCATCATCTCCTGCTGCTCCTGTTGCTTCCGAGAATGAAATGTCTGAGAAACAAATGCAGCTGGATCATGTAGGAGTTTCGAAGAAAGAAGTTCAGGCCGCTGCTACAGGAAATCTTCTGTTGAACAACTCCCCTGCATCCGCACAGTTTGAGCAAACACTGCAGGGAGATTTGTCGCCGAGGTCTGCGCCCTCGACAGAGATGTTGAAAAGCTCTGCATCTGTTCCTCTCAGTTCTGTTTCGATCGTGTTTCCTGTCAGAAGGTCTGGTGGCATCCCCACGTCTGGAACGACAACGTCCAGCTTGTCGGTTTCAAATCACGCATCTTCAACAGAGGCTGAGAAGGATTCCGTGTCATCCAGCGAAGGTTTCGGTGGTGAGGAAGCAGGGCTAGGATTTTCAGCGGTAGTGCCTCCGGGCAACAATGAGGCACAATCAGATTCTCCAAGGGATCGTGTATTGAGAGAGGAAATGCAAACTGACAAAGGAGAGCAAGGGTCAGAAGGAATTCCAGGAATTCCATTAGGTTCTATTGTTGCGAGTACTACCACTGCAGGCTCTACAGCCTCATCCAATTCGCTTCTGGTCTGGCCCTTACCACTAAAGCAATTGGAACCTAACACAACAACAAATGGAAGCATCAGGGACCCTGTCTATGCAGCACAGAGATCCCCTCGCCCCATTGCAGAACTGAGGCAGCGTTCAGTACTAGACAAGAATTCTGACGTTAATAATGTACAGGAAAATGGAATGGAGGGAGGGGCCAGGGGAAGCTTGAGCAAAGTTATGTCTTTCAAGAAGCATCAAATGGAGACTGATCCAAGTTACCTAGGTTGTGTGGATGCTGTTGAAACTCCTGGGTACAGAACTCCACCGCAAGCTCGACAGACATTGTCGAGTTTTGAAACTCCACACTTGACAGACTGGGATCGTCTGATGACTGCTAATTCTGATTGTAAGCAAGATCCTGCCACTTTCATATGCTGTCATTGCAAGTACAGAGAGAAAAAGCTAAAAGAGCAAGATATTGCACATCTTTTGTCCTGGTGAAGGCCAACTTTTGGACAATATAATCACACTCTCCTAAGCTTTGTAATCCTCCAATGGCTCTTCAATTTCATACATTTGGTGCCAGCAATAACTTCAGAACCCTAATTTTGTGCTTGCCAAGTTTAGGGTTGATTCCTGTCACTTTCATGCTTAGTGTTTGTGTCTCAATTTGGAGTGTTGTGATGTTGTGTGATCAGATCCAAAAAGGGTTGATTTGTCACCTATGAAGTACCTACGGGGGGAAATTCAGAGGGGCAGTGCAGTTGAGCATCACTCATCAGTTAACATGGAGCAGAAGCGAGATCGTGTTTACAATACTATGTTTCATGTGCCATGGAGGTGTGAGTTGGTGCGCAGTTTTTTTTCCCTCCCACTGGTGCTTTATTTGAAAACCATAGTTGAACTTGTTTTTCATCAATATCATATCTGTCTCTGGAGATTTTGTTTGTGTAATTAAGGAGTTTGCCAAAAGAGCTTCTGAGGCAGCTATTGTGCTGGTAGACATTATTTTTTGAAGTTACATTGTCTTGTTTGAGAAAATTCACCTTATGAGGTTTTATCAATTTCATGACTGCATCCTCTGTGGGAATTGCCTGCAGCTCATCGATGTGGGATTCTTTGTGTGCCTAGACTCCTTTCTTTCCCTTTGCACAGTCATGCCAGCCAGGATTCTGATGTTTCTGTGGCAGCACCTTGTGCATTGGAGGTGAGTGGCACCTTCTGAAAGTGTTAAACAAACAATTTACAAGCAGCCTGCATTTCCACTAATTGAGAATCAGCTTTCAACTTCCATTTTCACTATGCAGGGCTGAGTCACAGGAAGTACTGCTCCTGTGAACCTAAATATAGAATTTGTTGGAACTGGGTGTCTATGATGAAATTTATTTGGGTTCTTCAAATGTATCATGTGCCATCTTTCAATCTGGTGTGGTGGTTCCTGTTGTTTTGACCACAGGAAAGGATAAAAGGCTTTAGGTGTAGGCTGAGAAAACTCTGACAATGGTGGGGCAGGCAGTTTCAGAGACCATATGCGGCTGAGCTATCCGATTTTGGCTCCTTGATCATACTTGTGATGGGTGTTACGGTTCTACAGCAAGCTGGTAGGCCCCTGTTATTCTCCTGCATAGTTGAGGGATGCTTGTTTACTGCTTGAAGGATATGTTCAAAGTGCAGGGGGCGCCATTCACTACCCTTAGGCATAGATGCTTGCATGTCTCGTGGCAATCTAAAATGAAATTAAGCTTACCTTCACCAGACTGTTGCAGCTTGAATGAAGATGCTTATTCTATTTGGACAAACCATGTCTCTTGAGTGCTAGCTGACATAATAACTGAGTATTCCCATTGCTTCAAGAAATGTGACACAAACTGAGGATGGAGATTATTTGCTAAAAATTTTGAACAGCTTATTGTGTATTTATCTACAACTTTCATTGGGGAGTCCATATGAAAACAATGACAATTTGTTGTCTTAGAGCAGAGTCCAGGGGCATCATTCTGAATCCAAGTTGTTGCAATGCAGATATTAGCTTCATATATCACTATATTCGAGGTCAAGCTACAATCAAGCTTTATGTTGTCTATAATGTCCTGGAGGTATTGAGCTCTGTCCATATTACAAGTCTGGCACTAGATGCAAGTTGACAAGTAAAGAAAATCCAGATACTGAATTTGTGGTTGTTGGCAATGTCCATTATAGGCCCCTCTCTGATGCTAGGTTCTGGCAACTGCTTTGGACTGGATGTAGTTTGTGGATCTTGAGTAGGTTCCATCTCCTAAGAGGTTCTCTAGTTATAAGTGCTCTGATGGGAGCATTTCATGGATCTTATGACAGTGACTGATATTTCTCACTGGTGGAATTGTTTTTATGGTTTTTTATTTGCAGATCTTTGACAAGCTGTGCCAGTCATTTGGAGGAGATGTATTACAGGTGCTCCTCAATTCAGCTGTCACTGTTGGAGAATGCCCCTTAGACAAGCTGATCAAGGCTTGGCTGCAATTTTGTCTGGACCAGAGCATTGCAATTTTTGCTTTCTATATCCTTGATTAGTGTTGGTAATGGTTTGAGGTGTGATGCTTATGTGCATGTAGGACTGGTGTTGAGTTATAAGGGCTGTGGCTGGGTGAACATGATCATTCTCATCTGCTTTCCAATGATGTGTTTATCCACTTTCAATTTGTTTACAGTGTTTTGGCTTGCTGACCTTGACATGCTGGTGTGCACTGATGCACTCGCTTATAATTATGTCCCAAGCTATCACAATATCTGCGGCAATCAACTCACAGAATAACATGCTTCTCACACTTCTTATATCCAACAACTTTGCGGAAATAAAGAGTAATGTCTTCAAGCGGGTGGGCAAGGAGAATTTACACAAAATGGCATATCATGGTACAATCTGATACATTATTCTGAACGATGAGTAGTACTGATTCAAAAGGGCACACAGTTAAAAAGACATGGTCTACTTGGATGAGTAGTGCAGTCAGAGGTCATAGTGCTTGTAGGTCACAATGTCACTGGATACTGTGGCAAATTTGTAGTTGCCTCTTGTCCTCAAGTAGTTGTCACTTGTATCAATGGACTTCTTGTGTCATTTGTAACTCTCTCTTTGCAAAACCTGAATTTGGATAGTTTGGGTGATGACATGTGTGCAGATACTGTGGAGCGCTTCCACATCATGACCTTCCTCTTGTTTGTTTTGGCTCAGAACATCCTGAATAATGAGGACTCCTGGATTTTCAGTTTTGCCTATGTATGTCTCATTGAACTGGTCTCTCCTGTCCCCTAAAAGAAGTGAGAGTAAGGTCTTGAGAGATTGAGAAATTGTTGGATTGCATTTATTTTGTATTGTATGGTCTTTATCACATGAATCATCCCTTTGCTGTTTGTAGTTTACATATGACACCGAGTGGTTTTAGACATAAGACAGCTGGGCAATGTTTCTTCTCAGAATGCTAGATCCTCAGGCCTTACTTGTGGGGAATTTGTTGGTGGACCTGATGGCAGAATGCAGGTATGGTGTTGCTGTGTGAAGTTCTTGTGGATGTAATTAAGCACTCTTTCCTGGCCAAATTCAATGAGATAAAACCTGAGGCATACTCTGAGTTTCTTCAGGCACTTTGTAAGCAGGTGATGATGCTTCTCATTTGAGCTTTCTGGATTGAGTTCATTTGTATTGTGAACTGCATTGGTATCATGGATGTTTGTGGTATGTCATGTATGGATTTTTGGTAATGCAGAGTTCCATTCTAATTTGGTCCTTTTCTGTGTAAAACATCTGAGCCAAAGTTTTGTCCAATTTGCTGCAGACAGTAAAAAGCCAATCACATGAAGTGCACAAAACACTGCAATTTGTGCCTCTTGCACCTGCCTGTGTGGTATACACCCTAAACTCTTGATTGAATTTTGAAACTTTGTTCCAATTACACTGGAGCCAACTGGGTAGCACTTGCTCACAATGACTGCATTGTGCTTTGCAATGTGACTTTGGGATGTCTCTCAGTTGTTGAACATCTGTATTTATGGGCCTTTTACCTAGGTCTTTTTGTTTGCTAGTTCCAAGAAGTGTGATTTTGTGTATAGGTACTGAGGGTGTTGATCCCCTTGTATGCAACATTCCTTCCGCAAGGACCTTTCTGGCGAAGATGGACAGGGATATTGTTGCTTGGGGGTGCCACGTATATCATCCTTCTGGCATTGAAGATACTTGTTGGTCTAGGCTTGCAAATGCATGCAGTTTGGTATCTTAAGCGCCGTAAAGAGAAAGAAGACCATCCCCATGCAGATTAATTAGATTCATGTGGATGTGGGTTCTCTTTGGGGTAGAGGGTCAAGAAGGTTCACACAACATGGTGGTCTCCCAGTTGGCAGCCAACAATGTTGACCAATTCAATTTTTCCTTGTACAGCTATTACTTAACTTTGAACTTAGAGTAGGTCATTGAGAACCTAGCCCTTTTGATGCCTTGTGGAAGCACCACAAGGGCTTGGGTACACCTTGCAGGTTTTGCACCAGGTGCTCAATCTGTTTTGTCCTGTAGGAGACATTAGAGAAGTGAAGATGCAGTGCATCTACTTGTTCAATTCATGATGGGCATGCACAACTCATTAAAGGATTCAGGTGGTATTCTATCATCACCTTTTGTGACTGATGGCTTGTGTATCTGGACAAGGACCTGCTGTGACATCTTAGATTGTATCAAAGTCTTCCTTGATAAGGCAGCATGGTTACTAACAATTGTAAAGAAGAAGAAAACATAACAATTATGTGCAGACGTCAGTTATTGAACAATGCCAGGGATATGTGAGCAACAATTTTGCCAGGGGTATCCTTGGTATTATATGCAGTACCTGAAGGTTGGTTCTATGGATCTCTTATCTGTTTTATTTTTTCTGTTGTTGTCATGTCCATAGGCAGTTTTGACTGCATATTGAATCTTGGTTCTAGCACTCCATATCCAATCAGCAACAAGGCCATGGTTTGTGTATATTTGAGAGAAATTTAACACTAACAAGCTAGCATTGTGCTGGCTTGGTTGGTCATATTATTGATGCAACTTTGTCATCTTAGATATCTTAACTTACAGAAGGTTTCCAAAACTTGGCTTTCAGAAAATCGTGAAGACAAGTTATTCTCCGAATCAAGCCTGCCAAGAGGATATAATAGCATCAAATTTTTTGTCATCTCCTCTACAGAGGTGTGTTCTTGACCTAAATTCTCTGTTATTTTTATGCTATTCATGAAGGTTTCCTAGGTCAGTGAAGGGCTAAGATGTGTGATATGTAGGTCTAAAGGTTGTACTAGGTAATTGGGGTCTGAGTTCCTCTCAGGTTAATGATCACTCTTGAAGAGAACTAGAGCAAATTTGGTTGCACCATGTTTCAGAGTTGCAACTCATAGTCTATTCTGGTTTTTGACTGGGAGATTTGCAATCCAGAATATAGCATATCCCCTGATGCTATTTATTCTTTGAGGCGATTTGCTGTATATGACATTCGTTCAAAGAAATGTGAACATTTACTCTTCCAACAAAATCTAGTTAGGGAGTTTGATACTGTTCAAGGGATGAGATCTAGTTAGGAAGTTTGATACTGTTCCGAGGCAAACCAGATCAAGACTGTTCACTTTTTCAACTAAAGCATCAGAATTATGAGTGCATCCTGCAACAGATTTCCAGTATTTCAGCAGCAAACACATGGAAGTGAGAATCTATAAGTCCAGCTAACAATTGCATGAGATATGAAAACTTAGGAGCACTAGTTGACGTGCATATATATGTATCTTGTATATCATTTGGTAGGAAATTCAAATTAGCATAGAAGTTTTTTCTAGTGATTGCTCTTGATGACTAATAAGGTGTGATGGGTCCCAAACTAGACCTTGGTCTTTATCCATCTTTTTTGCTTGTGGGGTCATCACATCACTGATTGAAAACCCATTGCCCATGTCTTCAACATGCTCTTGTACAGAGGGAAGCAACAGCAACCAGTGCATTAGGCATTGGAAGTCTACTATGACTCAGTTGTGGATGAACCCAAACTGAGTTGATGTCAGGTTTCCGGTAAGGGATAGGTCGTCGTGGTAGGCAGGCTAATAGGTGGCTACTGGGTGAGTAGATGTATGTAGATATTTAATACATAGGTAAAGGGCTGATGGGTTATTAGTAGGTAGGTGGTAAAAACAGAAAACTCAGTTAACCACTATTGTTAGCTAGGGGAACTGGAATTCAATGGAAAAGTGTTTCCTATTTACTCAGCATCCATCCCTCATGGTGTGCTGGTGGCTGTTAATTCACTCCAGCCCATGATCTTGTGCTAGGCATTGGATTCCACAGGGTCTGTTCTAGCTTTTTGTTGATTTGAAAAAGCTAATGTTCTACCCTTCACCCTCTGTAAGACAGGCCCAGCTAGCTGAAGCAGTATGTCTGATCTTCAATTAACAACTTTGGTACAACTCAGTTCTGATCCTATGAGAAAACCTTGAATCTTCTCCCACCTCAACTTGCATTGTAATCATAGCTGTGGATGTCTATATTACCATGATATCTATAACAGTAGGGAGAGGGATTTGGTCCAACTTGAATTATATCCTGAACTTTTGACATGAGAGAGGTTTATATAGGAATGGGAATTGATCATGTGGTGATCCCAGAATACTTTGTAGTGGCCCTTTTTGGAGATAAGAAATGGCTTCTGGGGAGGCTGGCTCATCAAGAGCCTAGGATCATGAGAAGATGTATGGCAGCTTGCTGGGATCATGTAGTGGTGGTGGTGGGATTGGTACTAGCTATGATCCTGCAAGAAGCTCAAGCAATGATGTGCAAGGTCAGAGGTTCTAACATTATCTCATAAGACAAGAAATCTCCATTCTCACAGTTAAGAAAAGGCAATTCATTAACACTTGATTAAGTCATAGAAATTTCCAGAGAAGAATAGACAAAATACCAATAAACAAAAACCGAACAAGGAAAAAATAAACCAAAATAAACACTTGCAGTATGAACAACAGTGGCAGTCTCACACCTGTTAAGGGACCATCAACATTAATATGTATGATAGTAACTTCTGTATCACAACTTCCTCATTGACTTCATCGGCTCCCTATGGTGGCTAAATTTCAGTGTAAACACCAACCTGTGTACTGATTTTCTGCTGCAAATCCAGAAACACTGGGAAGATGCAACCATGCTACTTGTGAGCAACAAACCAGAAGAGGAAGGAGAAAATACAATACAAAAAAACACACAGCAGAGGAGACTAAACACACAGAAGGAATTTGGGGGAAAAACAATGACCAACAGACATTCTAACAGAAATTTCTGATTCTAGACTTTGGTACAACCAATGAGTGTATGTGCAATAAACATTTCCTTCCAACCAGGTGATGTGCAAGGTTAGAAATTCAAGCACCAGTACTGCACTTCTAAGTTTTGCCTCATGCATTTGTATAGTTAACAGATGCATTTTTGGAATCTCTCATTTGTTGCCTTCATTCACTTGTATATCTTCTTGCCCAGGTTGCTTGACCCAGATTCAAGATAGTGCACGACCATCTATTGAACGTCCAATCCAGAGCAGTTTGCCACATGACTGGGAAGCTTTTCTTGTACCTGAGAAACTCTGGATCATTCTATCTAATCCAGTTACTTTACCTGTTCCAGATCCACAGCATAATTAAGTACACTTCTGCCATTCACCAGATAGAGAAACTATTGAAGAATATTGCTACCATCCCACCAATCTGTTCAACAGTGGTATCTATCTTCCAACCAGTCTGAAACTCCATGAAATCTGACTATATCAACAGTACTGGAGCTATCTCAATCCAAACTATTAATTCAGGTTTCTGCAACGCAATATGATCACATCCTTCTCAACACTGCTCACTCCATCTTGGTGATGTAATGCCATGCCACAGAGTTCTTCCGGCAGCACAATCCATCAGTTACCATCCATGCCTAAATTCATCAATGCTGTGTTGTTGAAACTCAAGATTTTTAGTTGCGGGTGTGCTACTGACTATTGTTGGCTGTTCCTGTCCATTCTAATTCATTACGCTTTAGGGAAACTAGAAAATCATTCTCATCAACTTCACAAGTTACATGCCAGCTTTTGTTTGGAAAAAACTGCAACAAACTCCAAATGCATGAGAAAACTAGAAAATAGATTCAGAACATAAGAACACAAGAATTCCTCAACACACACACAAAGCTTTTGTTGTGTACAATGGAGAAGATGTTATTGATTGATTACCATATCAAAACATGCTACCAATTTGGGCACATCCCAATTTAGAGTATGGGTTGCTGCCATGATGAAGGCACGAAACCCATCATGTACAAAGAGGAAAAGAGTGGGAAATCCTGGACCAATGTCTCAGGCCATCTTCTCAAGAGATTCCTAACTATTTCAACCTCAAGAGCAAACAAAAAACCAATAGATAGAAGCTTTAGGGAGAAAAACTACAAACAGATGTATGAGGCTTCTAATTACCCTGTTGAGCCCCACATAAAAAACCCAAAGCTCTAGCTTCTGAGGCATAGCCAACAATAAACTTACAATAATTAGAGGCCACCCATGTAATATCTATTGTATATCCATTCTACCATTTCGACAAAGCGTTTTGTTTAAATCTTTTTTTTTGGTGGTGTAGCCACAATGGTGATAAAATCAAGTAGTGTAACATATCCTATTGACTAAACACTGATTCTTTTAAGCCAGTGCTTTCTCAATTCTTCAGACTTCTGAATCTCCTCAGGTCTCATGCATCATCCTGCAACTACCTGCAGAAATGATGAGAGTATAAAACATATATGTTTCTCTTCTTTTTGGCTTTCAGTGGCATTGACCCATTTCTGTGAAACCTGCACATTTCTGTATTGTCATGCAGATACTAAATGCTTTATGTGTCAATTTTGACAAAAATATGCAATCTGGCTTATAGCTGAAGTGAAATACATAAATCCAGGTGGTGGTTGCCATAACAAAGTTGGAGTGGCTTGTACAGTGATCAAGATGTATTCGTATTCTGTTTTCACCATAGTGCGTGAAACATAGCAGAAAGCCTGTTCGAGAAGTATTTGACCTATGCTTTTGTAGTGGAGCTTTTGGTGAAGAATTCTGTCCAAGTGAGTTTTTGAGTGGAATTTGATGCTGCATTCCTTCATGTTTTCCACCATAATCAAGGATCTGATAAATCCATCAGTGGAGGGGCATATTGATTCAGGTCAAGAAGATCATGACAACCACCAAGTATTTTATGTCTAAGTTCAATACCTTGCTGACTGTGCTGCAGTACAATTTCCTCATCTTTTCGATGGCTTTGATCTCATTTGAAATTTGTGTCAGGTGTGGGAGACTTCCAGCCAAAGCAACAAGGGAAATAAATGACTGACCTATGTGCAATCTGCTCCATTTGCAATCAAATATGTGCAGCCTGAATGTAGAAACTTGATTATACAATTGCTAGCCCAAAGTTCATTATTTCAAACCACTCTCTGCAACGCATGTTCCTGCTCTCTCAACAATGGTGAGCAAGATCAATCCAGGCCAATGACTCAGATGTCCCTGTCCATACACTCTAATGAACTTTTGTGAACATCATAGTTCATCAAGCTGACTACTACTTAGCTACTTTTTGTTTTTTGTTTCTTCCCACTCTCACACAAATCAAAGCTCAACCAAATTTGAGAGCACGAAACTCACATTGCATGCCTTTTCAGCATAAGAGCCCATAGACACCATATGTGAACAAAACAGATATTCACTGCACAACTCTGATGGGAAATCAATATAGAGACTAACTTCATCAAGTCTCTGTGATTTGTAACTTGGACAGTTTATGCAAGTTAGGTGAACATTTTGTCAGAGAACTTACCACATTTTGGCACTTCATACTCCAACTTTCTAACTTCCAACTGATTTTACAGGTCTTTCCTTCATTGAGTAACTGGGCTTTCTTCAGATTCTGTTAATCCCCTAAACACACGGAACTGTGGGTGATTCAGTGTAGTATACAAGTCAGGACAGAGGATAATTTGCATCATGCCATTAGACATTGCACAGTTCCAGTGATGTCATTAGCATGAGGTGAAGAACCTCAATTGTATTAGAGTTTTTACAAGCCTTGTAGTCTCCAATGAAACTGTTACAATCCAATGTGCTCAAAACACTGCAACCCATCAATCTCACAACCCAAACCGGAAAGATGTAACCAAACATTCAGCAATTGGTCTGCAAAAAAGAAAATTCCTGCTTCATATTGGATCTTCAGCAAGTGGAAGCTTTTATTCGCACCACACTGAACTCATCCTTCATCACAGAAGTCTTTGTCTGGTTAGAATTCAGCAAACCAGTTCCTCATCAGTAATAAACTGTATAGACTTTCCCTGTCCTGACAGTGCCTTGATCTTGTGTAAGCTTCTCAAGACCAAACGTTTTGCGCTGTTGTTGAAGATGAACTGGATTTCACAAGTTCATGGCAATCAGTGACTAGGCATACAGCACAAAAATCAATACCAAAATTTGGGAAGGCTTTCTTCTCAATCTTTGATTTGGTTTAGAGCTTTTCTGGCTCTTTCTCAAGAGTATCCTGAAATGTATCAATGGCAGAGTTGCTTGAGGTTTCGCTTCCACCACCTTCAGCAAGCAATGCTGCTGCGCGTTCCTTCTCCACCCTTTCTCTTTCACAGTCAGTTATGCTCTGCACAATGTCAAGCATTGCACCTGTGGCCCCAAAGAACACGAGGGGTGCATATGATTTCTTCTTGATCCCCACTGGAATGGCGATGAGAGCTCCCAGCACTGAGAATATCCATGACCTGCATCAAGTTCAAAACACCTTACAAAACCCCATACCAATCCAGAAACCAGTTCCAGAAACTTAGTCCCCTATAACAACCGAGTTGACTGTCATGGCTGACACCTAAGGCTGCACCTGCGCGGGATTCCAAATCTCAAAATCAGTTGCAAATTTGCGATCAGTCCTGTCCAATGCGCTACTGTCTCGATGCTAAAAAAGAAGTTTAAGAGGCCCACGCATGGGTCGAAGCATGATAAGAAGAAGAAGAAGAGTAAGAAGAGACTCGTTACCCATAGAGCGAACACTCATCCAAGTTGCGATCTGCTTGCTGCTGCGACGAGCTGGCCATCACCACTTGTGGATCTGCAACAAAAAAAAACCCATCGCGATCGACAACGCCAGCAACGCAAGAAATCACAACTTTGGGGAAGATAGATTCACAAAGTTAGGGTTTCGCCCCACAAACCCTAACATAGGTTACACAGTCTTGGAATCGTGATCGCTTTGTTTCTTTGAGATCCCAGATCGTTCTTCGATCTCTAGGAGTGGAAAACTCTTCGTCTCCGGATTCAGACCACTCCGTAACCTCCGGTGGACGAATAGTTTCTTCCCAGACTTGTCTAATTCGTGCGTCCAGGTGCGCTTTAGGGTTTAGTCGAGGTCTCTTCTTGAAAGGTATGGTCTGTGAAGTCACAGTAAAGAGTCTGTGAACTCGTGCTCATATGCTCCAGCTTCAAATGAATGGAGAACTTGATCTGAGTTACATGAACTGAGGACCCATTTCACAGCAAGATGATATAGTCTGTGAAGTTGTGCTCATGCTAAAAGTTCCAAAGAATTGCAAGGACATTTTTGTGCAAATACCTATCTTCTACACATGCAAAGCGAATTATGTGCACCTTAGGTGGTGATCATCTGGTCTCCCACCTGGTCTCTCAAGACACCTGACCTCTAAAACTGCTCAGAATTGCCCAAAAATGGGTTCTCTTCTTTTCTATTCTCTAATTGACAAGTGACAGATCTTATATAGTTCACCCTTTGGCTCAACAATATCCTTGTGATACTACTATGTGTGCAGCTTGGAGTGACTTTGTCAAGAACAGAAGAAATTCATGATATAACATCAACATCAATCTCCACGTAGTGGCTTCAGGTTCTGCACAAAAAAATTCAAGTGTTTTATCAGTATACTATCTAGAGTGTCTATTATCCATATGGCTCCTATGGAGAGTTGTCTACACAAAACTCTACAAAAGTTGTGGGGACTCTCTCTAGTATAACTTGATGCCCAAAAAATCAACATGCTTTTTCAATGATACATACACATAGATATGTGTGTGTGTGTAATCAAGTATCTGCCAAATGCACTTCAACATAAGAGCTTTGTGACTTACATGGGAAATCCGAAGGTTGTTTACGGCATTCCAGACTGTCCTCTCTGACACAATCAACCTTGAAAGTGCTCCAGTGCTCAGTCTGCAGAACAATTTGTTCTTCAGCAAACTAGGAACATCAAAGCAATGACTGTGATTACAAAAAAGAAAGTAAAACAAATTGACAAACTCATTTCAGAAACCAATAATCTGGTGGCTGATGGGCTATTGAGGTTGTAGAAATTGACCCAAGGAGTGCTGCGCATTCAGAAATAGAGCCATTGACTGACCACAACAAGTCCAGCAATTCCTGCAATCCCTGTAGAAAATTTGTGTCAGCCAAGAATTCGCTTTCAGAACTGGAACTTGAACATACATTATTGTGATGCCCCTAACATGCCCTTGATCGAAGCCAATTTAGCAGATCTCGGAGACAAACAAAAGGAATTATTAGCAGAGTAAAGTAAACACATCTTGTTACTAAGATTTGAGAAGACTCACTAGAACAAAGTCCGGGTGTTTTGCTCCTATCTGTTGTATCCCTTCCCTCTCTCTTCTTGCCTTTGTGACATTAGGCAGTATCCGCATGAGCTCTGGGGGAGCTTTGTAACCTTCCAACTCCACAGGCCGCCTCACTACCCAAATGAAAGATTCCACACACATGCTGCTCAACAACAAATCCTTCACAAAACCAATAGCAGAGCTCAACAAAGCTCCATATGCTGGTGGAAACATGTTCAGAAAATACAGCTAATTGCACAGCATAGTCACAGACCTCATTGGGAATCAGAAGGTTGCCCTGCACATGCTGACTAAAGAAAGAAAATTCAGACAAAACTTGAGAGCTTCCAACCAGTACAGACTAATATGCTTGAAGAGATTGCAGATGTCTATGATTGCAAACCCTAAACCCTAAAACCAAAACTTCTGCCAATTGGGAACTGCAAGCAGACCAGTGCAATGAAGGTCATTGGAAGAAGTACACACTGGCAAAAAGTTGTCCATCCTCAGGCAGACTAAGTTAACATGAAAAAACTGTTTCAAAAGACAAAACACATGAAGAGTGAATCACCTTCAACAGCAATCAACTGCCGCAGTCGGTTCAAGGCCAGAATTCGATTGTTGTTCTGTGAGCGGTCATCTGATGCCTGCAAGTTCTCTCCACGGAGATCATCTTCCCAACAGAAGCTTTAAGGGTTTAGGGTCCTTACATGAGTTCAGAAGAAAGAGGAGAAGAGGTACTATAATATCCTGTCTCCTGACAACCATGACTGAGTGACATTACCACACTAGGATCTTCTCACTGACATGCACAGGAGTGAATCTGTGCACATGTCTCTGCAGCACAGGATCAATGCATCATGGAGAACTATGCTAAACACATTGATCTATGGCTGTGCTCATAGGAATTCTTGTGCTTCTTGAACAAAATGCAGCAAATGCATGAATATGCAGATGGGAAGCAGGATGCAGATATGAGCAAGCCTGCTGAGAGCCTATTTCCAATAGCATAGCATGAAGAGCTGAAGAGAAGCTCATTGTTTGTTATCTTATTATACAGACAGTTTGTTTTCTACCATGAATGGAGTGTGAAAATGCTGTCGAAGTTTTGTGCTCACAAGTTCGTCGGATTGTTTTCCTCATTGAAAGAAAAACAAGGAAGCGTCTAGCGTATCTGTTTGCGGCAATTCTTGGAGAACAGAAAAGCAAGAAGATGGACGTATCTGCAGCGAGCGCTTTCCAGAGAAGAAGATGACACAAGGAGACAGTGTAGTAGTGAGAGCGAACCTGAGAGACAAGTCCCGTGGGAAGATGACGGAGCCTGACGGCGCTCTCCGTCTTGTTGCGGTGCTGGCCACCAGGTCCCGATGCTCGGAAAGTATCCACCTTGCACTGTGCAAGAAGATCACGCTCGCTCAGCTTGAGAAAATCCACCACCACAGGAGCTTCTTCGCTCTTCTTCTTACTCCCGCTACTTGTTGCATCATCATCATCTCCTCTTCCATCCGACCTAGCCTCCAAGCTCCTCCAGGCGGAGCTGCTGCTTCCTCCTTGTATGCTAAATGTTCTAACGAACGGAAGCTTTAGAGCGCAGAAGCTGGAGCCTGACGATGATGATACGAGATGCTGATAGTGAGGACTTACTCTCAGCAGCAACGGCAGTCCCCTCATCCTCTATGCATATCTGTCTCGACAATCTCGTTCTTGCGCACACACTGAAAATCCAGAAGCACAGCAGGAGGAAAATAATTCTTGCTTCTCTCCAATACAAGGAGAATCTGAAGCATGTGGAGATCGAACGGGCTCGTTTCCTCTGCAACGTTGTTTCATCTTTTCTCGTGCAGAAAGCACAAAACAAGATATCTGCTGAAAACTTTCCTATTGAAGGCAACCACTTCTCTCAGTTCCTGACGGTACGTTTTTCTACACAGAATCAAAGCTGTGCACATGATGAAACTTGTTTCAGCTCTTGATCTTAGGTTTTTCTTTGCAGAATCAAAGCTGGTGCACAGGATGGACCTGGAAAGCCAGTGATCAAGGATGTCCTCACATATGTATAGACTATGGAGTCCCAGTGGCTTCAGATGCTTAGGCATTGTTCCTATGTCTCAAGCATCTCTGTTGTCAATAAACGTTTGAAGTTGCAAACTGTGAGAAAGCTTCCATCTCCAGCATGGTAGCTTGAGAATAGAAGAGAGAGATGGTGATGAGGCACAACAGCAAAAGAGACTGATCAGGTACAATCATTCCATCTTCATTTTGTTCCCATTTGAGTCCCTCTCAAACTTTGATAGCCATTTGGCAGGTTACACAAGGTCTACAATTGGCTCTTGCCTGTATGAATTCGCATGAATTTGCTAGAGAATAAATTGAATGTTGTTGTTTAGGAACCTCAAGTTGTTAGATTGCTTGCATTTGTCATGAACCCTAAACCCTAAACCCTAAACTTCTATCATGGCTATCCAACCTCCAACACTTGACTGCATGAATTTGCCAAATGATGTACAGATGTTGTCAACAGTGCTAAGCTCACCTAGCCTGCAATGGACACTTACTCTAATATGTTACAAATCTTGAAGAGAACTACCCACCAAGCAAATACTTGGAGAGAGGGAAGTTCACACTCCGTGCAATCTGCACAAGCAACAAGCCGTACAGGAGTCACTTACCAAGCGCAGCAATAGCATCAACCTTTCGTGTTTATGCCAAATTTCATCAATGCAGAAATCCAGGCAAGAGCACTGACTAGTATGCTCGTGCAAGTTCGAATTGTCAAGCCAAGGTAAAGCACAGAATTGCAGATATGGTCACTGAATCTGTGACTTAATTTATGCCACCTCAAAGCATGTCAATTGGAGAGAGAAGAAGCCACAAACCTTTTGAATGAGCTCTGAATCAATGTTGCAACAGTATCTAGTCAAGCGTTCAAGCGGGTTTGTGGAATTCTTGTACAACAAGTTGACACTCACAAGAGTTGTGACCTGCATAAGAACATCTGCTGTGAGCTCCTCAGTCAGATCTCCCCCTGCTGCCACCGCTGCTTCCTCTGTCTGTTGGCTGGTTTCAGAAGGCAAGAGATGTGAAAGACCATTTGGGTATCTGTCATCATGCTCAACCACTATGCAACGGAAGATAGCTAACATTCTCTCTAGGGGAAAGCTGCCAGGGCCTCTCAGTTGACGCTTCTGTGCTTCTGCTTCTTTCTTCTCTACAGCCAATGCTCCACTCCTGTGCACCACACAGCAGTGAATCAAAAGATAGGTCTTTCTCAACAATCAGAGATGCTCATTCTGAGAAAAAAGCCATGCTACTCACTCACCTTTCCAAAGATAAATGCTATATAAGAGAGCATCATATGTTCAAGCTCCAGCCAACAGACCAAGATCTCCTCATCCTATCATTGATTGAAATAGGCGGCAAAAGGTTTCATACTTGATAAGCTCACTTACTTCCTCTTTCCCCGTCCACCACTACGAGCACCCTCCCCAGAGTCAAACAAACTGGCATCCAGTGTGGGAGCATTTCGGGATGCAATATAAGCTGCCAGCAAAAGGTACTTGCTGCTCATTGAGAGCTCAAAGCCCAATTCATTGGCATCCCTCCCACCAAACTGTGTCTTCTTTGTGCGTCCTTTTCTTCTTCCCCTTCTCTCTGCTGAGCCTTGCTCATCTGTGCCATTTACAGAATTTGATGAAAAACTTGGTGATTACAGGAAGAAATATGCAATCAAAAGGTGGAGAAAGATGGGGAGTAACCATCTGCAAATTCAAAAGCAGGCTTAAGAGCGACATCTGGCACAATTAACACTTTCAAGGTGACCATTGTGACAGTTCCAGCAAAACCAAAATGAACGCAATAAGAATGAATGCTGTCAAAACCTTGTGAGTGTCACCCACAAAGTATTAGACAACCATCAACATCATCATGAACGGCAGTGACCTGCTGCCAATACTCCTCACTGACTTCATCTGCTCCCACCAGATCATGTAGACAACCATACAAGAATCTGTTTAAAACTTGCTACCACTCAAAGTGACATAGCTATCAGCAGCGGTGCCTACTTGCAGTACATTGGATTAGCCACTGGAACACATTTATATATAGTTTGGAGAGAAAACTGTACAACAGTTTGAAGGTAACTGTTATCTCAGTGCCAGCAACCCTTAAAACTTGCCATTGTCACTCACAAAGCATCAGATGATCACCTTCATCATGAATGCCATGAATAATTGGCTTTGCTCCTGCAGTTTTGACAGATGCAACAGGGAAATAATTGGCATACCAGGTGTTGATCCCCCAATGATGAGAGTTTGAGAAAGGGCTGGTCGGATGTGTGGCTGCAGCAGACCATAGCGCTGCCGCTTCCCTTGGTCATCAGGCCCTACTGCCGCCCCTCGGAGAATTGGCTCACAATAGATCTGAAATAGAGGCTCTAGGCTTCTTGACAACTCTGTGACCCGACGACAGGCTCGGCTGAATGTCTTTAGCACAGCACTGGGGCAAAGACAACAGTCAACATCATTGCAGATTAGCATAATTCAAATTCACTTCAGTAATAAGACACTTAGTCACTGGCTTTCAAAACATACTGACTGTGTGTGTTGACAACACTTTGGTGCTGACTTGAAAGTATAAAATCTTCAGCTTGACAGGACATCATTGAAGAAGGGGCCCTAAAGTACCTCAAGAATGAAGCATAGAGCTCTGCATTAGGCTGCTGGAGGAGAAGTATCTGGGCAAGCTCGCTGTCATTGTAATCTCGAAAATATAGTGGAAGGGGTTCCCTGGATGTGACACATGCCTGGATTCCATCAGGTCCCACACGGCTGATGAACAGGAGACCCAAATAAGGCAGTCTGGTCAACTCTGAGAGCTTGAACAGAGCTGCAAGGAGCATCATTCCCCCACTCCAGTCCCTCATCAACTCCACATTGTCAATAACCAAGTACACCATCTCCTTGGGCTTTTCTGCTTGCAGCTGGTCAGGAGGTGAGACTGGGGCAATCTGTTATTGCAAAACGGACAGTGGAATTGTATCAGGCATTTAAACCTGGACCCCTTCTTGTACAATCTTGAACACATACTTGGTCACTGGCTTTTTCGTTGGTTTGAGCAGGCTTTGATTTCTACATATGGAAGGAAGAATCTGTCAAACACAAGAATAACCAAGACATCCCAAACAGGCACTGACTGAAAAGCATAGCCATCCTTCCCAAACCTGGAGAATGGTACTGAAACAACAGAGTGAATCACTAAAGAGCTCACCAGGGATAGTACTCAAATACCTTCTTGGAAGAGCTGATCCCCTGCTTCTTCACGGAGTTCTGGCATGACATTGCCTCTGCACAAGCACCTGGCAAGTGCTCTATGAAATCTGGGAGTCTCTCACAGCGCCTCACACTAGCATAGTTGTTTGCAGCTGATCGAATGTGACCTACCAGTTGGTTGAGGATAGACTCAAAAAGAAGGCGTGGGTTGTGGCAGGAGCGACAGCTTGCATACGCATGTGGGCGACCAAGCACTCTCATAATCTCACACACGATGCTGGTCTTGCCAGTTGCAGCTGCTCCGTAGAGAAGAAGGGGAGGGATACAGTCACATGCCTCCCCAAGAATACTGAGAAGCTCACCAATCTCCTGCCTATACAAAACAAAGTACCCTCTTATGTAGAAATTTAGCCACAGTCATGAGACATAGTTCTGCATCAGCTGAGTATGGGCAACAATCTTGCACCAGAACAAAGCAACCATTCTTTTGCAGCAATTGTTTTGCTGAGGCTTGTATAATTAGAAATGAAACAATGCCTCCTGTAATAATTACAAAAGGAATTGCAAGAAGATAAACAGAAGGAGAGGCTGTACAGAGACAGGGGAATTAGGGCTAGGGTTTACTGACGTTCTCCCTGGGAAGAGCTCGGTCATGTACTTCAGGATTCTGGCTTGCGAATTCCAACGGCTGCTGGGGGGGCATTGTCTCTCTCCTCCTGTTGCAATGTTCCCTTCCTCTCTCCCAAGCGTCCTCTTCACAGACCGTCCAAGAAACGGCGGCGACCTCACCTCTGCTGCTGCTACTTCTCTGCAGGGGCTTGTCATACGTCGTCGAAGAGCAGCAGCATCACTGAGATCACTAATGATGGCGTCCAAAGGTTTCTTTGGGCTTACTGTTACACGACTGCGCGTGAGTACACCAGAAGAACCCAAACCACTCTCCAGTTCTACTAACAACGACGACATTGCAACCCACAACAAAACAATCGCTCGTTACTAAATTAACAATACCGAACGTTATTGGCCAACATCCTCCCGCGACATGATCCTCAAACGAAAACACAGTATTCTGAAGACCACTGCCATCTCTCTCTTCGACAACCTCTTCACGACATTTCCGCATTAGCAAGAAACACAACACGGGTATCCCCAATCCCCGCAACTGTCATCACTCCTTTCACAACAAGCTCTTCAAGACCATTTCGCATTATTACCGCACGGCTATCCACAAACGCTTCAAGCATGTCCATAATATCAGACAATTGCACGCATCTTCGAAATCTCTGCAAAACTTTCGATCGGTCTTCTTCCATTGCAGCAGCTCTTCTCCAGAACGAAAGCACAGTTGCACACACTGCTCCAGTGATCCCCAAACCCTAACCCTAAATAGTATGTATTTTAATTACTGCATTTTTTGTGTGAGAATAGTTTAGTTGACTGCTTGTGTTTTTCCTTTACTTTTGCTTTGCAATCTTAGCAGTGTTTTTTTTCAATGGATGTACATTAGAAGTGTGTTTTTCAGTGAGCTCATGCCATGTTGATTATTATAATTTAAAAGCCCTTTGTTCTTTCCTTGGGACATATTCCTCGGATCAACTTGCACTACAAAAGGGTTGCATACAACACATCATAACATTTGTGAATTTCAAAAATTTATTACAACAACACCATTAACAACAAAAAAATTCAATAAGCAAAAATGTGATAAAAAGAGTACCACAATTTTTTATTAAATTAGAATTGAAGAATGAAAAATTGTTAAACTATTTTCATATTAGGATTGGATGCCTCTTCTAATCCAATTGAGGGTAATTTGATTGGGGTGCTAATTAATGACATAAATTCATCACATTCATGTAACATTTTAAGTGTTTCACTTGTTGATGCCATCCTTTTAATTGCATGCATTAAAAACTTGAAAAAACATGAAAGCACAAAACCTAATGAATTATTAGAACCACTTCAAACTTATAAATAGTTTTAACATAATCATATAAAATTACACCATAAAAGAAGGAAAACATAGAACATAAACATATAGGATTGAATTTTAGAGTTCAAAACCATACAAAATAAAGTTACACTAAAAAAGATCCACCTCAAAATTGAACCATATGGAATTAGATCTCACCCTTGCACATAGTTGTAACAAAATAACACAAAATAGAGTGACACTAAAAGCTCAAAGGAGAATTTCTAAACTATTTGAGAATTGGATATAAATTTGGATCTCACAACTTTAAGGTTCCACAAATTTACACCACAAACAAAACACTTGCACATGCACACACACATTTCAAAATAAAGCAAAACATGAACATGAATTACAAAACTTCTAAATCAGGAGGAGTTTCACCAAAACTTTTGAACAAACAAAGGAGAATAAAAAAAAGCTTTTAAAATTGAAACACACATTCATGAAATCTAAGTTTTTGAACTAGGAGGAGCCATTAGAAATGAAACACACCTTGAAAGAATTGTTGCACCTTATGAACTAGGAGTTGAACACACACACCCCAACCTCACTAGAAATGAAAAACACACATTTAGGAGTTATAAACTTCTAAACCATGAAAAATTGAACATATACATACTAAAGCCATTAGAAAGGAAACAAACACACACATATAGAACTAGATAACAAACCACCAAAAATGAAACAAACACACATGTTGAACCACATACATGTTAAATTAAAGTTTTTACAAAGAGGAAAGTAGATCACTAGAAATGTTGAACTAGAGGGTTTGCTTATAACAAACCACATAATTATTTTTTCTTTGCAACTTTTTGTGAAAGTGAAAATTTACCTTGAAGTAATAACTCACAAAAAATCAAGAGTTGAATGCTTAAAACATAAATTGAAAACAATGCAACATACCATTCAAAATCAAAAGTAGACCACTAAAACATTCAAAGTTGAAATATGAAATGTGATGTCTATGCACACAACACAATGCGAAAATGCAAACCATTAGAATACATAGAATACAATGTGAAAACACACACAACATGACTATGTTGCTACAAAACACAAACGAATGAAGTTTTAAAAAAGAAATGCAAACACAATGCACAAGCTTTTTAAAGAAAACATATACACAAAGAATTGCCACAAAACACAAACTCAAAGTGTAAAAAAATAAAGTTCTGGAGAGAAAAATGATGGGAAAAACCCTAAACATTTTTAACACACAGTGAAACCCAAGGAAGTTTTCAAAGTGTCCTCCACTGAAAATAAACAAATAAAAGCTTTCAAGTTTTACCCCATTTTGTAGTGATGTCAATTAATGGGTAAAATTTTTATTAAAAAATTTTAATATTTGGATTCAATTATGTTAAATTATTGATAACTAGATCTAAAATTGCTAGTTCTAACATTTACATTTGAACACATGCACAACACTAGTTAAAACAAGGATTCAAGGTTAAATTTTTGTAACTTGGATTTAAATTCACATTTTTTTATTATTAAAACTAAGACAAGAATTGGACATTGAAATTGGTTTTTTGCAAAATTTAAACCCAAAATTGCAACCATGAGAAAACAATTTTGAAAACATCTTTTAAATCCATGCAAAATTTTTTTTTTTTGAGAAGTTGACAAGTAGGCTGAACTTCATAGTTGAATATTATTTTTTATTCATTGTTGAACTCCATATCTACGTAAATCATGATATTAATTTGATATAAATATTTTAAATTATATAATATCTAGCATACAAAAGTGCTTAATGTTCAGATGAAATTAAACCTAGTTTAAAACCATGCCCAAAGGTTTTTGAATTTTAAAAAATGTGTTAGAAATGGAACTACATGGTTTTAAAATAGGAAGAAGCAAGTTCAAACCTGCATTGAAAGAACCTCCAATTTCTTTTCAAAAATCAAAAGCAAAACCAAAATTTTAAAAAATAAATAAAATTGCACAATATTAGGTTACAACATGGCTTGTCCATGCATAGTTTTTGCTTTAGAGGACTATCCATTAGGTAATTTTTATTCTTGTGTTTATAAAAATAACAAATGAAAGTTTTTAATTTTGATCTACTTTTGATTTTGAAGCTCGAATTTTCCTTAGTTTTTGGTAACTTAGTATTTTGAACCATATTTCTTTTTGTCTTTCTTGGTTGGAATTCCTTTATGTTATTTTTTTTTCTTTATTTCTCATTTATAGTTTGAAATGTTGAATGGGTAGAAATTTTGCTTAGTTGTAACAAGTTTGGTGAATCAAAAGCTTCATCCAACTATAAAAGATGTAATGGTTAAAAAGACTATCTATTCCAAATCATCCTATTCAATTTCATGTGATTTGAAATACGGCCCATCTCTTCATTGTCTCAATTGTACTTACACAATAAATGTTTTCCCTTGAAGGAAGCAATGAATGATAGATCATCCAAACACCACAACAAACATGTCATACATTTGAAAGCCTATTAATCAATATTGTAATACCTTTCTAGGTTGTACAATAATTATATTAAATACTAAAATTCAAAGAAATTACATGTTCAAAACCTTGAAAGTTTAAAAAAATTCATGATCATCTAGGATGAATTTTTGAGAATTTCAAATAAATGTGTTCATTGTATGTAAGATTCTTTGTTTTCTTTGTTTTTACTCCTCAATACCTAATATACAAATGACTTATCAATTAATTATTTACCTATGTTTTGCTTAGCAAGTTGCAACAACCTCATTTAAGAAGTTGTTGGATAAATTAGAATTCTTAGTATTTGCAACCAAAAAATGTGATGAAGAAAGGACATTGTGTAATTACTTGTTTTCTATTGAAAGTCCTTCATCTTGAGATTAAATGCAATGATCAATCATCATTGTCCAATATTTTTATTTGGTTATTATTATTATTATTATTATTATTTATTGTCAAACTTGATTTTGATAAATAATTATTTAACACTTGAATTATGAACTACATTAGGTATTACACGATACATTTTGAAGGTGGGTTTTAAAGACAATATTGGGCATCATGGTTGGTCATCCCCTTATTACATTTAAAATTTGTATCAATTTTTTTAATCTATAGAATTACTAACAAATATCAAACAAGTTGACATAAGTACCCTTTCTATTTAGTGGCATTTTAAGTCTCTACATAATCATGGCCACATTAATAATCCAATCTAGGGTAATCCTTCTCAATTCACTTCCAACTTGAAAAAGAAAAAACCCATAAATCTTGCCTACTTTACATAATTGACTTGATCTTCAACCCTTTTCAACAAGCAATTCACAATTTCAAGTTTTGCACCTATGGTGGAAATTGCAAGAAATTGTTAAATGCAACATTAGAACTAATCACTTCATGTATTGGTTTTCTTTGATTAACAAACTCCAAAATCTTGAGTAAGAGAAACATGGTATTCATGATTCACATCACATTGTATCTTTCTTCAAACTTTCTTTCAACATCCAAACTAAACACAAGCTTAACCCAAAAGCTTTATCTCTATCTATGCCCATTTTACCTCTACCTAGAGGCTTACTTTAAAGTGTAATTCAAACCAGCATTCACATATAGGATTATAAAACTAGCTGTTAGATGCAAGGTTTACAAACTCAATAATCATTGGTAGAAATTTTAACCAAATTCAATCAAGGATGATGAGCTATCAAAGCTAGATTAAGGGGTCATGTAGCACTCATGTTGACAAACTTAAATACTCATTAAACAAATTTTAAGCCAAAATGCAATTCACTAAATACTAATGAAACCTTGCAATTTATGTGTAAATGTGAGAGACTTTGAAAGTGGGCACCAACTTCAAAAGGAAGTGAGGTTATTGCTAGTGCTGGAACTTGGCAATCGATTTGTAAATGGGTTTGTCAAGTTAGCCCCCTACTTATTGACATGTGGTTTCCACCATCCTTTACTAGCAAGTTCATTATGAAAACAAAACTGAATCCATCTTTTCTAGTGTTTTTGAATAATTTGTGATGTACCCACAATGGCAATCATTCAAAAAAAGATTTAACAAAATTTGTTTACAAGAAAAATATGAAAGTGAAAGCATTTAAGCATGCTTCTATGTTGTTGGCTTCTTATAGGAACCTAATGTAGAATCCAATGAACTTCTTTATAAAATATTTTTTAGTTTTAATGTTAACAAAACCTCTAAAACCCTAATTCTTTGCATTTTAAAAAACATTTGGTAACTGATGAAATCTTGGCACCAAAAAAACCATGTTCTCTATTGATTTACATTAACCATTTAGAGATCAATAATATTTGGTAGAAGTGATTTTGATTGGGTAAAAATATACTAGATTGTTTATATCCAATATTAAAGCTTCGTTGAGATATTTGACCTCCTAGGATAACAACTATAGTAAGAGGATTACAAAGACTTTTTAAAAATTTTGAAGGCAATATATTTTGACCCCAATCAGGCATCCATGGAACAAACACCAACTCCTACCATAATATCACGTTACAAATTAGGGCTAACTACTCAACTAACAATTTGAGGACCCAATTTAAGTGCAAGTAAACAAATTTAGATATGCTTGAGTTCAAAGGATAAGACCCTTTCACCCAATTTGCCCTACATAGGATGAATTCTTAATCATGGGGTCAAAACATATTATCTTTACCCTTAGTTATTTGAATACCCTTTGTGATTATATAGATAGTTTGTGCTCAAAAAATGTCATAAAGAAAAGAGAGTGATAGTAAAATATATATTCACATATATAATAACATTGAAACATTCCACTCCGATGAAATTATTATCAAAATAGAGTGGGTTGGGAAGATCACCCTTGATGTGGAGCTAGAGCACTAATGAAACAAAAACTAACATGGGGTTTTGTCATGGTCAAATTAATCATTTTAAAGAAGGATCTTCCTTCAAAGCAACTAAATGACAATCAAAGAATGCCAACATAAAGTTTTATGATAAAAGGCTTTGACAGGATAACTTTGCATGTGCTTGAGTTTTATGAAGAACATTATGCAGACATTATCTCTAGTGTTTTTGTTTTTCTTCTTCAATTTTGAACTATTCAAAACTAACAAAATTTTCCAAAAAATTAGAATCATTAGTCTAATTTAAACTAGAATTTATTCATAATTCCCTTTTTCCAACAAAACAAATGATGAAATTTGTTAGAAAAAAACATTGCTAATCACACTCAAATGGCCAATATCATACTTACCTTGGCAACTTTGACACATGTCCATTGAATAATTAATTAATTTCATTTCAACAAATAGAATATTCTTGAAGATTCAATATTTTCCTTCACAAATTCTTGTTAATTGAATTTTTTTTTTAAAAATCTACATTTTTAGAAATAATATAATTAGTGTCAAATCTGCCAAGGTAATAAGGTATAGAAGATCATTGCCAAAGCCAAATTCTGATTCAAATGACTTATCATGATTTTGAGCATCTCCACCCACATCTCGCTATATGGGCCTTTACCAGTGTTCAGCACATCTATTGTTGAGTGTTAATGATTTCCCCATTCTATTCCATAAACATTCATGCTGTACATGCTTACATATTTACAACTTCAAACTCAATTTCATGTTATTTAAAGGTTGTACTTCATCCAAAATAGTCTATACATATACCATCACAGTAGTTCAAACTCAATTTAATGTACACTATTGAATGGCCCACTCACCCAAGAACATGACAAGCACCACAAGGTGATTCCATTAGGTGGTAAGGGGCTTCTCCAGGGTCTGTTCTGAAATGTTAAAAATTCAAAACACTTAAAAGGGTAGAAAGTGGAGGCTGCAGAGCCGTGTGTCCCACTTAGGAAAAAACATGGAGAAGTGCCTGAATAGTGAGTAAATAGGTCACCAAAAACCAGTTTCCTAATTTCAAAGTTGAACCTCATCCAAAATATTGTGTACATGTCCTTATGTATAAGAGAAGGTCTCGCTATGGGGGCCTTTAGGATCCTTTAAGATCCTTAAGGCCAGTAGTAGGTCAAGGAAGGTTGAAAATTCAAAAGGCCTCCATAGCGGAACCTTTCCTTGTGTAAAGCAATGGTTTTTTTTCTTGTTTTTTTTCGAAGTGACTAATTGTAGAATTGTATCTTCTGAAATTCAGAAGGCCCAGGCCCAATACAAGTTGTACTGGGCCTTCTTCCGAATTTTTGAAAGATCTAGTAAAACGAAAGTAAGACTCAAGTAAGTCCCAGTGAAACTCAAATAGGGACAAATTCAAGCTAAAGAGTGACCTGAAAATACAAGTGAAAAAAAGTGCCAGTGCTTCACAGGGTTCAAACTCAATTCCATGCTATTTGAAAGCTTGTACTTCATCCAAAAAATATTAGTATACAAGCCATTACACTGGTGGTGGTGGTGGAGATGCTCTTTATACACATAGCATCTAAACTCTCTCTTAACTTGTAACCAATATATAAAGTGTGACATCATGAATTCACTAAGACAAAAAAAAATTCTGACAAAGCACAACTATGAAGATAATTTTTGTAACAATTCTACCATTCAAAGAAAGATCATGACTTCATGGTGTGTTCAAAAAAAATTGGCCTCCTTCCTCAAAATCTTGACAATGTGCCAAAGCTCATCATCTTCTCCAATCGAGAAGCGTTTGGGTTCCCTGAAATCTAGGAGCGATTAAAATTGCAAAGGTTTTTTTTGTTGTTGTTGTCATCATCATGGTGTCATTGTCATCTTTGGCATTGTTCTTGAAGTTTTGATTAGCGCCACTTTTGGTTTGTTGCAGGGATCTTTGGAATTGAGAGGGAGTTTAGTGTAGCGAAAAAGCCCAAGGCCTTTTTACTGAAGGAAGGCCTTGGGCTTTTTACCAAAATAATGGCACATGTGCGAGGTAGAGTGTTTGCATATTTTTGATGCCAAGTTTAGGATTCTTCTTCACCTATGAATGATGGGATGACAATCACAAAAGTCACCAGTTTGGTTTGGTGAGGCCACAACCCAAAGTCTCGGAAGGGATGTGAGGCAATTTATGTATGCCTTCCGCAAAGACGGTACCCATACCCATGAAGAAATGGGGCTCCAAATGGCAGTGGAAAGGCCAAGCGCCGGGATTATTAGCTATGAACCGGATGGCCACCCAGCCGTAGGGAAAGACGGCCACTGTGTTGCGGAGCGGCGGATTCACAAGATTGTAGCTTTGGGCAGGATCTGTTTGGGGATCGAAAACCCCTTTCCCATAGCCAAGTACCCAGAAGTCATGTCCATGGAGATGCCATGGATGAATCTCGCTGTTGTTGGGGTTCAAGGTATTGGTGTTTTGTATGACTACGTCCACAACCTTGCCCAGTTTGAAGACGTAGACGCCGTTTCCGTAACGCGCGTGACTGGAATTGGGATTGGGCGTGGCGAAGATGTCCAAGTGGTTGTCGCTCGGGGGAGGTCTGTCAGGCGGTGGCGTTTGGTCAAAGGCTTTCCAGAGCTTGAACTTGAAAGCTGCGAGGACGGGAGTCGCCGTCGGGACGTACGAGATGTTGTTGGTCGCCCATTTGATGTGTCCGTCGATCGTGTTCTGCGTGATCAAGAAGATGAGCAATCTGTCTGATTTCGCGGGAGGTGCGGAATATTCCAATCCGGTCTTGGCAGCGTACTTCTCCGCTTGTGCGACGGTTACCGCAAAGTCGTTCCACAGAGGACTCTGGGGAGCTGGAGTTGGAGGGAGAAGAAGCCCTGATGATGAGTTCGACGGCAGGTATTGTAGGACGGCGAGTCCTGTGGGGGTTGCAGGCTTTCTCCCTCTCACATTCATACCTACCCAATAGTTGCGAGTGGGTTCTTGGTTGGCGGTGATCAGCACGGAGTAGGATTGTCCAGAGTAGATATCGAGATTGTCCACCACAAAAGGCTCCACATAGTGACTGTCGGCTTCCACTACTGTCATGTTATGGTTCTGCAGTAGATCATGAAACACCCATCAAACATATGATCATCACCAAGACTGCATCATCACCAATGTGATGATGATGATGATGATGTTATCATCATTTTTTGGCAGCAGATGATGTCATGCAACGCGGTAAGTACGCAAGCTGAGTGCAGGAGATGATGTCATGCAACGAGGTAAGTACGCAAGCTGAGTGCAGCAAAAGGAAGTAAGTACCTCGATTATGAAGTTGAGTGAAGAGAGTATAGCCACACTGCTGAGGCGCAATCGGTAAGTCTTTCCAGGTTGCACGGCCAACACAAAAGGTGCCGCGCAGGCGGCGTTTGCAGAGGCATTGCATTGCAAGCAATCTGGCGAGCCAACAGGACATAAGTCCAACGAACAATTGTACTTCCCACGCCCCTGGATAAGCAGCGACTGCAGCAGCAACCATGATCCCACAACCACCACAAAACCATCATGAGGAGTTCGTCTAACAGACGATCAGCAGCAACAGATCAGCTCAGAAATGAACACATAAACCAATCCCTAACCAGATGAGATTAGTACGCACCTGTGGCTCTCCGACAAACTCGAACGGGATGCTGGAGAGGCCCAGCTCTTGTTGGTAGATCGACTGGTGATACCAATCGGTAAGCAACAGGCTAAACTCACCATCATACGAAAAGGGCTCCTTCTCCCCCGGGGGCAAGCTAACAATCAGCGAGCCAAAGAGACCCGCTGCTCTTTGCATCCCCAAATGCCCATGGTAGAAATACGTCCCAGACTGCAATGAATCAATCCGCCCACCCACCAGCTGATGATGATCAGATCCTCAAAACAAGCTGCAGTAAATTCTATTCTCATGCTAGAAGTTCAGCTGCCGCATACAGATCAGCTGTTGCAAAATGAAATCGAAATCTAGAGGAGAATACAAATGGGTACCCACGCACCTTATCGACAACGAACTTGTAGGTGAAAGTCTCGCCGGGGTTGATGGGACACTGGGAAACAAACGCAGCCCCATCATAGAAAGGAGTACCTTGCTGGTGAATACCATGCCAGTGAATGGTAACACCTTCTGTGGGAAGATTGTTCTTCAGATTCACCACGACGGTGTCTCCCTGAACTGCTTGAATGGTGGGCGATGGGAATTGTCCATTGATAGCAATGATCAACCTCCCTACGCAATCAGGCGCAACAAAGAGGTAATCCACAGTCCAATCATATTCCACAACTGCAGCTTGTACTGCAGCTTGCTCTCCTCCTAGTGCTGCAGCCAGCAACACCGCCACTAGACTAAGTACTGCTATGCGTAATCTGAGCAGTACCCACAACCCCGAGTACGATCTGTGAACCTCCCTCTGCTGCATCTTCATTGTACTCAATTCCTTGTAATCACACAAGAAGCTCTTGGATGATTCCTTCCCTTGTGGGAAAATTGTCTAAGTTCACCTCCAAGAATAGACTAAAAACACAAGTAACAGGGAATCAATTGTGCAACACAGGGAGTTTTGCAAAATTCATTCCCAGGGAGCCAGCCTCTCAGGGAGAGTTCAAATATGCTCTCTGAACCAATTTCCCAGGGAGAGTATAGAAGTGTACTCTGAACCAATTTGTCACGGATGAAGTTGGTAATTCTTCCCTGGTTGGAAAGCAGCACCTCTTGGGGAAAACGAATTTTCTCTGATTTGACATAAGCTCTAAGTAAGAGGCATTTTTAACAGGGATAACTGAGAGCTTTCCCGCATTCAAAGCACACAGAAAGTTTACCAAAACTCCTAGTGTGATCAATCTGCTGGCTAAAACCCTAAGCCTGGCTTCTAAACGTCGATTCTAGAGTTACCAAAACAATGTAACTCTTTCATAAAATTCCTGGGATTTGGGTGCCTCTGTAATCGCTGGAAGAATTAGGTTTAGCTCTACTCTCAAGAACTGACTGTGTGATCAGCGCGCAGGGAGCTGCTCATGTCTTTTGTGAACTACTTGGGTGTTTGATAATCTTTATATATGGGAAGGTCCAAGGCTGAGAGGCTCCAGGATTTCTTTTGGGCTGACAATATTAGCCAATTTAATGCTATACTAAAAATTCGAAGTGCAAAAATCATATGCTTTTTGGAGATTCTCAATAGCCAGATTTCGACCAAAATTTAGAAAAATCGCCAGATTTCTTAACACGGTTTCAAGTAAGGTAGCCAAAAAATATAGAAGGATGTTTTTTTTAAAAATTACTTTCATATTTAGCTTGTAGCCAAATTTGACTAAATTTCCAGTGGGTGATCCCCACTTTGGTTATAACACAAATTGCCAAAAAAGAGCACTGGCGGCTCCAACTCCAAGGTCAGAGATTGGAGAGAAACGGAGTTCTGGGTGAAGTGGGCGAGCTCTCTCCGAGGTTTCCGCATGGCTTCCTTCTTTTCTACTAAGAAAGCAACGCGTCTTCTTTGTCAAGCCTGCGACGAAAACCTCGTTTCTTCCCTCCCACGACAAAATCTTGTCAGGCAAAATCCTTTTGAGTACACTAAAGGTGAGAAATCTGGTAGCACTTTCCAAGTAAGCACTATTCCCCCGACGAATAAGAAAAGAAGAAGAAGCAAAAACGGAATGTCCTGTGACGCCGGTATTACGCCAAATTGCCGATCGCAGCTCTATTTTTCTAATTTCAAATTCTAATTAAAAATGGACCACGATGGACAAAACTGGACAAAATAGGCCAAGAAAATTTGCAAATAAGAAATTCGACGATAATTGTTGATTTTATTTTTTAATTTTTTACGGAGCTAAACTGGACGGCCCTTTTTGGAAAGTACTAAGTCTACTTATTACTTCACACGTGCTTGAAACTTCCAACAAGTTCCCAAGTTCTACGTCTAGGCTACGACCATTGCTAATTCTCAGCCGCTATTGCTCAAAATGGGAGTGCTAACTTGAGCTCTTCAATTCATCTTTGAACAGCTGAGACAAAGGGGTAATTATAGAAGAGAAAGAAAAGAAGAAGTAAGCTTTTCCAAGTTATAAAACGCGTCTTTCTTCTCTTTTCTTCTCTTCTACGCCTCTTTACTTTCAATGCTCATAACTTTCTCATTTCTTGTTCACCTGCCTTGTCTTCTTGTGGATGGTTCCCATGATCCATAATTGCCTTCTTTGTTCTACAGGGCTTTTCTTTTTGTTGGTACTTTGCAGTTTATGGTGAGGTGACTATAGTTGATAACTTGGAATGTTATAATAACCAATTTACCTAAACATTGCGTAATGGGAATTGACCCATCTATCTATGAAGGAAGGTAGTTTGTTTGTTTGTCTTGTTTTGTTTGTACTGATGGGATCCACTGAACCAGGATGCCTCAGATCACCTTCTTGGTCTCTTTGGAAAGCTCTCGAGGAGGAGGGATGCATGGGCTTGGATCCATGGTGTTTGGACCTGTGGTTCAAAAATTCTTGAATATTGAATGATTTCTTCGCTGAAAATTAAATTAAATTAAATGGTAGATGAAAATTTCAGAGGAATTTGAATGTGCTTTTGGTGTTGTAGGAAAGATCTTGATGAGCAGGATGTAACAGAATTTATTTGGTAAGACTTGGATTCAGAGTGTCGGAGATATTGATTTGTAAGTGATTTCTGCCACTGAAATTTCAAATAAATTCCAAAAAACCAGGTTTTGGAAGGAAAAATCCGTTGAGGATGTGGTAACACTTGGGCCAACGGCACAGGCCACACTAGTACCTATGATAATGGTTTGAGGCTTTGACCGCCTAATGGATTTGTCAATTCCTGAAAACCTAGGCCCCTCAATTTGGTTTGGTCTGGTTTAAATGAATAATATTTAGTATTAACTACCATGGTTGAATGGCAGGTTCTCCAGGTCTCTGTTGAATAATTAACATTTGCCTTGGTGGTGAATTGAACCTTTGTGGCCCCTTATTTAAACTTGGTTTGGTTGTAATAATCCAATGTTCAGCATTTGCACAATGGTGAGTTGAATCCCGTAGTTAGTTGCCCAAGCTGATTTGTTGTTGGTTGGGTTATAACTTGATATGTAGCATTCTGAGTTGCCTAATTTGGAGAGAGCCTTTGCCAACTGCAAGATGACCATGATTCACAACCACTTGGGGGTTATTTTGGCCTGATACAGAATAGGTATTCAGGGAATGAATTATCTTAGAGAAAAATTGAGTTTGACAAAGTTTAACTTAATTTGACCACTTCTATTGCGTAAGTTGTTTTCCATCTTATAAATGGATAGTGTCCAATTTCGATATGGACACTTTCTTAAGGTGCATTCACACTTGGTGTTAATGACTTTAGTGTTAAGTCCGCTACCACCAAGCTAGTCATTTAGAACCTAAACCTATTTACCACCACGAAGATTTTATGTTAAGTTAACATTCACTTAATATTAACCAATCACCCATTTAACATCGGGGACCACTTAACATGCCACCTAGATTTTCACTTAACGTTAGGTGTGAATGCACCTTAAGGTTCTACTTATCTCATGGCAACTAACGCGCTTCCCCATCTGACCAGTTTTTTGGACTGTACCTTGTGCCGTCCTTTCGACGTGATCCAGTTTTTCAACCATTGTCGGGATAGGCCGCTTCCCCATCATACTAATGGACCCACATTGTACCTTTTGCCGTCCTTTGAAATTGATCATTTTTTCAACGAGCCGCCAGGAGCCCATGGGCCCTCCTCCATTGGTTGGAGCTATCGTTTTCTTGGGTGCAAAATTTCCTCCAAATGTGAAAAATTAAAAGGGAATTATTCTGTAATGTCGAAATATTTTCTTTATTGAAAATAATCATCAAATTTCAAGAAAAGCATTCACCATATTTGGACTCCAATTTTAGCTTGGTAGCATTTTTAAAGTAGTTCTTTTACTATTTAAACAAGTTCCAAGACTTTGTTGCCATTAAAGTTATTTGTCAAGTCTAGTCACAATGGGGCCAGAAGCCCGTGTTTGCCTGGTTTAGGGGACAGGATCAAAAGAGATGGCATCAGAAAAAAAAACAAAGGGGGGCAAATGGGGTCCCAAACTCAGAAACCCATTTCAATTCAACATGAATCGAGTTCATACTGAGTTTCTTGTCTAACCAAAAACAATAGACTTGTCATCGCCTATTCCTTACATCATTAAAACCATGAAGCTTGGGTTTAAGGAAACTCAAGATCTTGCAAGCTTGTATGGATTTTTGTTGGCGCATTTCAATGTTGTAAAGGAAAGGAGAGGAGAAATCAAGAGCTCTTGAAGGAAGTTTGTAGTTCATAAAACACTCCAGTGTTTTTTTTCAATGTTATAGAGGAAGGAGAGGAAAGAAATGGTGTGGAGAGAAAAAGAGAGGAAAAAGGTGCAAGTTTACAACTTGACATTGAGGATGCAATTGCCAACATCTACAAGGGAGGTCATCAAATTTAAGGCATGCTCAATTTTTCCAAAAGAAGTGCTAGCTTGAAGAGCTTAATTCACATGCTTTAAAAGTTCATTGCAATCAGACAAGAGAAGATTGGTTGGAATTTTGCAACCACACCCCATAGAACTACCATTTCTTGAAAGAGAAGTTTTTAGCCTACCCAAAAAGGGATCCTGATTTTGGTAGAACATGCAATACTAAATAATGATCATATAAATGCAAAGTTTCGGGTTGTATTGTTAGTTGATAGGTCTACAACTCATAAACCATTTGAAGGTGAAAACACATTACAGTGAACCCCTTTGGGGTGTCACATGGTATTACTTTTCAAGGATGTGCATGTTTGAATGTATCCCACATCAAAGTTTTGAAAGAATTTCACAATATTTTTGCATATTATGTTAAAAATGATGTAAGCAAGATATTAGAAAAATATATATTTCATTTATTTTAAAAAGTTGAAGATTGGAATATATTTGTGGAAACAACTATAATGTACATGTATATTCAAAAACACAAATATATTCCAAATTTTTTTATTTATGAAAGTTGAAGGTATATTGACTCATGTCATTTCATATAGTTTGAACCATGTTTAAATGTTATGGATCAATTTGAGATTTTTCATTTTTAAAAAAAATTTGTTTTAGCAAAGATGTGATAAATGTGTGGTAAATTGAAATTTTGACAAATAATCACATTCACATGGAAGATGACAAGCATAGCTAGATAGATCATATTTTTTATTCAATTAAAATTGATTATTTTAATGACTGATGAAGTTTTAAAGTAGTGCAATCAAAATGAGATAGTGGCCTAATTATACCAATGTATACTATAAATAAATCCATAGATCCTTTAATATAGATGATGAAATGTATTATTATATTTTAAATAATATTACATAACATTAGTTTTGTAGAAATAATAATTGTAAGGCCCAAAAATTGATACCCAAAATTAAATGTACCATATTTTTAGAACAATTATATTGTGTACTATAATACTAAACCCAAAAGTGTCCCAAAGGGCATCATTGTAGTGTGTTTTCACCCTTCAATGTGGAATGTATTTGTGTGTATGGACATTCACTTGGGCTTGAACCCTCACTACTACAAATCTTGTCTTTTATATTGTCTTTTATAATTAAAAGTTCCAAATTCTTTAAGTAGTACCAAGTAGGATGAAGTAGAGTCAATCCTTGACACAGTGCTTAATTTTGCCTTATATTTTTTATTCCTATACACATTACTATTTGTTTTTTTCATTTTTTGAAGTATGATATGTTAACCATCATATATTTTCAAAAATTAATATCACACATTTTTTGTCCATGTACATCATGAAAAGGACTAGTAAAAAATATGGAATATAAAAGGGTGATGTTGTGATAAGTTTTTTGGTGCACCTTAAAGAATTTGGACCTTGAATTTTAATCAAAATAAATAGCCAAGTAGGTTGACTTTACAATAAAAAATGGCATGTTGTTTAAGATAACATAATGTAATGCATTAGTCATTTTAGACATGACCAAATTGTTAATTGTGTCCATTGTGTCATGTATGTTTTGACTAAAAACTAGCAAATTCTAATTGATGTGGCTTGTTTATATTGATTGAAAACTAACAAGTGCTAATTGATGTGGCTTGTTTATTTTGATTAAAAACTAACAAGGTTTAGTTGATGTGGTTTGTCTACTTTGATGGAAAATTAACATAAGTATTAGTTGATATTGTTGACCAACAGGTAGCATAAATCATGGCATTTTAAATTATTTTAAAATGTTGAACCTAGGTAGGCCACCCAAACCTAGGTAAACTTCCCAAGCCACCTTGAACCTCAATAAGCTTTCTCAAGCCTCCCAAGCCTAGGTGGCCTCTCCAAGCCTAGGCATGAATATAGAATGCAAGCATGAAGAATTGAACCCCTCACACTATTACAAAAACATGGTTTTTACACTACTACCATCATGTCTAAAATGATTATATAGTCAATATCTAGAATACACTAATAGTTTGAAATGATTAAATGTGTCCATCATGACTAAGATCATAAGTAGCAATGTCCATTATGACCAAAAAAATCAGCATTATAATCAAATTAGACAATATGTTGCACACATGGTAAGTGTGGGTGCTCACATGGATTTGTCTATGTTGACTAATATAACTAACGTGGCTAAAATTAGTCATAAAGTATGACACACATGATTATAATATTTGTTTAATGACGTGGTATTAATAAAATGGAAAAAATCATGTTCTCATTTTTAAAACTTCATTACAAAAAAATATAGTTATCATGATTTCAATTATTATTCATAATCATTCAAATAAATAAATAATTTACAAGGGGGAAATTTTGGAAAAAAAGGTAATGAAAAAGTGGAGTATTAATTTTTTTTTTCAAAATTATAAAAAATAAATCATAATAATTAACTAAATGTACATGCTAATCTTGAATTATTCAACTTCCATTATTCAATTCGTATTTGTGATGAATCAATTGAATGCATATATATATATATGTCCACATTAAATTAGCCCCAAATTAAACCATCTATTTATTTATTTATGATCAAATGACATGAGTAAATGGAATAATAGAATAAAAATATGTTTTTTTAATTTAATAAAAAATAGAATAAAACTAATGGACTTTTCATTTAAATTTGAAATTTAAAAATAAATAATTCATAATTTATAAAATTATAGTAAAATTCATTGTTATTACAAAAACATTGTAATTGAATTCAATTATTTTACTTTTATTACAAAAATTGATATAAGATTGAAGGCATACAAATTTTAGTACCATAATTTCAAAATTGAATTTTTTTTGTTATGAGTTTTTAAAGATATTTTTTAAAACATTATTTTTGATAAATATGTGGAAAATATGTAAATTTATGGAATATCTAAAAATTTGGATTTAAAATATTATAAAATTGAAGTCAATGATGAAAGTAAGGAAACCAAATGTATCCAAATAGTTATATGCGAAATTTCTAACCCAAGCAAAAAAAAAACATTGCTTGAATTTTTTAAACAAATATTGAATTTTTTTTTGAAATTGAAAGGAATCACAATTTTCAATATGATTATGATAATAAATTATTTTTACTAAAATAGTTATAGATTATAACTCAATCAAGGATTTAATACATTACATATGAATTTTTTAAATAATTATTTAAAACCATTTTAGTTGTTGGACATTTTGAAATGGAAAAAAGTCACAAAGTGTCATGAAAGTTAATAAATTATATGTGTTTATATAATATTTGAATATATAATTCAATTCAAAATTTCAAATGATGCATTTGAATTTGTTAATTAATGAGTATTTAGAATAGTTATGAGTTACATATTTTTTGAATTAAAAAACTTACAAAGTTTTATGTAATAATAAACCTCCCAAATCAATTAAATCAAATAGTGATATTAAAAATTTTCATTTTTTTGTTCAAAATATGAATTTATATATTTTGTGATGTCATTTTTTGTCATCATGTGAGGTGATGGCTTAGTGGTTAAGGCCTTGGAGTGTGGCCAACAAGTTTGTGGGTTCAAACTTTATTTGGAACATTCATCATTAAAAAATATCCTGAGTTTGGGGATTCAATGGCCTTTGACATGGCTAGCACGATCTACCAATAAGTCACCTTGAATAAATAAATAAATAAATAAAATTTTCAACATTGAATCATCACAGATCAAGGGTGGTAGCATTTTGGATTCACCTATAATTCAAAAATATTAAAGTTCCATAATGTCATTATATGTGAACATATAAATAATATAATTTTTAATTTAAAATAAAATTAAAAATCTCACATTAATTAATAGCCTTAGTCATGTTAGTCATATTTTTTGTCACATTTGTGTCAAAAATGACTCATCTATTATGACTACAACCAATTTTGTCCATTATCTGATGTGATTAAAAATATGACTAAACTTAGTCAAAAAAACTAGCTTAAAAACACACATTTGTAGTAGTGTCACCACCTTTGAAGATATGCCAAGTCTTTAATTTACCATTGTAGCACACCTTTATAAGGTGAAAACTTTCATAAATGTTTTTATTTCACTATCAAACTAACTTTTTGTTACACTTTTCAATTAAGTCACAACAAAGTAAATAGGAAAGTAAGAATGTCAATATATACTAGGAAGGTAGAAAAGTAAATAAGTGAGTTAGGAAGGTAGATGGTAGGTAGGTAGGTGTATTGGTCATTAACCTACTTACAATCTACCTACCTACATACCTATTTAATCACCTACCTATATATGTATACCTACCTATTTATTTATCTACATATTTACCTACCAACATATTTATTTATCTATCTACCTACCTACTTAGCTACTACTTATTTACCTACTTAGCTATCTACCCACCTATGTACTCATGCCTATTTACCTATTTCAACCAACCCATATACTTTTAAATTTACCCTAGGGGGCCTACACACCTACATTCTTAGGCACATTACATTTCAAAAGTAATGTTGCCCATGACTAAAAAGTAGCAAATGTTACATGTCAATTTTCACAATGCTAGGTAATAATACCTTATATTAATAATCATACCTACATCCACATATGCCATGCAAGCATAAAAATGCCATGTGTAAGAGGTAGTGTTCAAAATTATTGAAAAGATAAGTCATCAAAGTCATTTCAGACATACCTACTTTTGAAGGGGAGGTAAAATAAACAAAATCAATCAACTTAGTCATTTTGGACAAGTAATTTAGTTGCATCTTTGTCATCTTAGTCACAATGATAAATGCATGATGACATGTTTTTGTAGTAATGCTTAAACCCTAGGTTTACAATTCATAAGATAATTCAAATGTGCAGTGTCTTTGTGTGTATGGACACTCATTTAACTTGAAACCTAAAAATCAAAAACCTACAATTCATAAAAAAATTTCATTTGGACTTTGGTTGTGTGTATTCATTTGAATTTGATAACCTTTTTTTAAGGTTTGTAGTTCATAAAACATTTCCATATAGCCAATGGTTGTGTGTGGGTACACATTTAAACATGAAACAATAAATAAAATTTGAAGCTCACAAAATGGGTCAATTTGGGACTGTGTGTAATGTGTATGGGTCCTCATTTGGACCTTAAGCCTATAAATGAGATCTAGAATTCATAAACCATTTTCATTTGGATTGCCTTTGTGCGTATGGATATTCATTTGCACCAAAACTTTAACTATAAGGTTTGCAATTCATTAATGGGTCAATTTGGGACTATCTTTGTGTATGTAAGGTTTCATATTAAAACTTGGAACCTATGTGTAAGATCTACAATTCATAAAACATTTCCATTTGGACTATCTTTGAGTGTATGGGCGTTCATTAGGTGTGCAACACATAACCCATCAATTTGGGATTGTCTTTGTGTGTATGGGTTTGATACTAAAACTTGGAGCCTATTTCTAAGATATTCATAAAACATTTCCATTTGGACTACCTTTATGTGTATGGGTATTCATTAAATTTGCAACACATAAACCCATCAATTTGGGAAATTTGTGTTTCTAGGTGCGATATGAAAACTTGAAACCTATTTTTAAGATCTAGATACTATTTATAATATAGGCCCATTTAGAGTGCATCCTTTATGTGTATAGGTACTTAATTGAATTTAAAGCCTATATTTAAAGTTTACAACTTATAAAACATTCCATTTATATTCCCTTTATGTGTATGGGTATTCATTTTGACCAAAACCCTATTTCCAAGGTTGGTAACTCATAAAATGTTTTAATGTCAACTATCTTTGTGTCTATGAGTATTCGATCGAACCTAAAACCTTTATTTCATATTTGCACCTTAAAAAGCATTTCCATTTGGATTGTTATATGTGTATGAGTACTCATTTGCCCCATAAACTAGGGTTGTCACAATGTCTAAGTGTCCATTAAAATGTGAAGCATCCATTTGAACATTGATGTTGCCCAACATCATGTTAGATGAAGGTCAACATAGGTAAACATAAGGTCAACGTAGGTGAACACCCAGATCGGGCTACCTAGGGTAAGGTTTAAAGCGACAAAATTCACATGGTAAGGTTTAGGGTGATTGAAAATACATTTTTTAATGTTTTTGTGGGCAAAATTTCAATTTTTTAGACAAAAAAAAAGAGGAAAAATTGAGGAAGTTTTTTGGTTTTCAATGTAAATGCAACCAATTTTTTTATATTTTGGTTCAATTTCACCAAAATTTTGACACCAATTTTTAAAAAAAAACTATGGAAGGTTTCCATGTGCATCAAAAATATTGTTTCAAATGAATATCAGTTGAATTTATTCCATTATTTGATTTACATGACCTTTTTATCAGAACATTTTATATTTAGACATGGACACATGGATCTTCTAACATGTCAAAATACTGGCAAAAAAATAATTTGGGGACACGATTAAATGATAGGATGTACATTATTATTTGTCTTTTAACATGTGCACAAGGAGAATCACAATATCAATGTAAATGAATCAAAACTTGTGAAATTTCAATCATGTTCAATGAAAAGCCCAATATTACTTTAATTTCAAAGATAATCACCCATGACATTGTGATTCTTTAACAAAACTTCATTTTATTAAATCAAAAAGTCCAATACACATCACTTTTGACAATTCATATATGTATCAACTATAAACAATCTATGGCTGGCTTTGGTAACATTCATGAGGTGGAGTTCAATTTTATGAAAGCCCCATAATGTGCACATGACATGTTGGATAGTTCTTTGTGCCTCTAGATTCACTTCATACAGATCATGAATTGCCTTAGTAAATGACATCTTGATTGAATTGTCCAATAAGTAATTTACATCTTAGTATTCACCCCATATCACATTTGTAAGTTTGCCCATTGAATATGCTTTGAACTTTAAAGTTGTCTAATGTCATTTCATCATACATTGAGGGGAATTCATAGTTCACGATTCACTATGAACAAAAAAAATTTAAGGGGTCACCCATCAACACATTTTCCTCGCACTAATGAATCTTGTAGTTCTTTAAAAAATCCATACAAAGATGGAATCACCTCTTGCAATTGTCTAACTTCACAAAATCGCACACGCCAATGTACACAACACTTGGGTTATTGGGTGGAAAATGCAACTTGGTGTTTCTTTTGACAAATCATTATGCAAAATCCCACTATGGTGTATTACATCCATGATGTTCATGAATGCCCATGCCATCTTCACATGATTTCACCTAAAAGTGACAAGTCATTTTCACCCTTCCATATGAGGCCCCCTTCCCATAATAACATTCAATTATCCATAAGGGTGAGTATTTGGTATTGTAATCCAACATTTTTCAAAGCATGCCCCCATTCCACCACAATGTGTAAGCCTCCATGGTTTTGAATGCACGGGAAGGAACTTGATAACACCTAGATGTTCGCATGAACAAGCCAATGCTTTTGCAAAATGTTGTTTACGCATTTCATGTTTATCATCTATTTTGGGTGTCTTTTCCAACAACTAAACATTGCTTGGGATGTGATCAAATCTTTCAATCCACACCTTACACACCACACCATATCAATTTAATTGTTCATACCCGGGAAAGGATCACATTTGTTGTGCCTAAAATCCATAGGATGCCTTGATTTCTTATCTAGGAAAGAAGATTTTGAGCCCTTTTTTCCATCCATTGTGGTAATCGTGCATTTTTCACTTGAGAAATTCTTATTAAATTTGGCCCACCATGTCACAATTCCACCACCTCCACAATCTAATTTGCCTTATCCTTTGCTAGATAAAAGAAGTCAAACCATTGTATCAAATTTGACATCACATCCTTGTCCTTACATTTAAGCCACTCCAGAAACTTTGGAAAATTATGCAGCTTGATGTACTTTGGGGAATTATTTAGTTCCATTAAAAATTTTGACTCAATGACTTGTTTGTACTTGTTTAGGCCAAATGCTTATTTATTAACAAAAACAAAATTGAAGTAATCAATCATATGCCTTTTGAAAAAATCCAAGATATTTTCTTGGAATCATTGATGGCAACCATTTAGATTGTCCATCACAAACTTTAATTTTATCGCTTTTGAAAATGGGTGGATGAAATAGTCTCACCCCCAAATTTTTTTATTGCCCTTCACTTTTGCATGGCTTGTGGTGGCACACTAGGATGCCTCCATGTGGATCATTCGATGTTTAAAATAAAGTGTCTTGGGTTTTAAAGTCAAATTGTCCCCTTGAAAATTGGCTAGACGACATTGTTTAAATTTAACTTAGAATGCCCAAAAAATAAAATAAAATCCCAAGCACAAATTGTTATGAGCAAATGAAGTCTTGAAAGGTCAAGGGTTAAGGTTTTTTAGATTTTTGCAAAAAGGTCAAAAAGAACCATATGCTTCACCTCCTTACTATCAAGAAGAACATGAAGGTGAAGAGCTTGAAGAAATAACTCAAAATTTTAAACTTCAAATTCATTATGTGGTTGTATAAGAAGTTGTAACTCAGGGTGTCAGAATGTCCAAAGGAGTTGAGTCGATACTTGTAATTAGATAAGAAACTATAGTCTTACTAAGAATAGAATTAACAATAGCAAAAGGTGTACCTGTGACCATTAGAATAAAGTATAATGAACCCAAATTTAATCAGCAGAATGGAAGCATTGTTAGAGGAGTCCTAAGGGATTGGAGTAGAAGAATTAATAGTGTGAACAAAGTTCCAAAACCTAACCCTCCACATTACACATATTGCCATCAAATTGGACATCAAATCAATGAATGTCCATTTATTGAAGATAATGTGAGGAGAGGATTTGTTGAACATTTCTAGAATCTAAATCTAGAACTTGCAAAGGACCATGGAGATTTTGAGCCAAAGGATTTGTACCATGAAAAGTTTAGAATTCCAAATAGACTGATAAGATAGATTTGGAAAAACAATAGAGTGAAAATGAGAATTCAAACTATAGTAGATGTAGTATCAATTTCTATAGCTCTTGCATCAAATATGTTCCATCACAACAATGTTGGAATTATCTATGCAAGAACTTCCAATTTTAGAGTGGAACTAGTAAAATCCATACCATTATATTATGTGGCAATGCCCCACTCTATGGTTATAGTTACTAAAGCTCCATTTATAACAACATCAACCCATACCATTGTTGGTATGAAGTTTAAACCACAAACTCTGAGGGGAATAAACCTTGTGAGTATGCATATAGAAATGCCCAAAGAGGTGGACACACTACTAGAAATTTGGGGTTTTGCAACTGTCGTTTGCAACTAAAATTTAGATGCATGCGACACTACGTATGCAACATGTATATACGGTATTAATATACATGTTCATCCATACATACTAATCCAAATGTAGTTGCACCTTATGTGCAATTAATCTTGCAACTACAATGTAATTAATAAAAATATGACGTGTTTAAAAATTGGACAACTAACTTGTGGACACATGTCACTATTTAATTTTTTGTTTTCAAATTAAAAAATTCATTACATTGATCTTAGTCATTAAAGTTTCTACCACTAAGATGATGACACGTGGCACACCATGGAACCTTCATTGACCATTTGACACATGTCCTTTTTAAACACCAATTATATGATGACATGTGGCAATTAAAACCCACCTTTTTGTTTTAAAATATTAATTAATAAAATTTAAGTCGTCCAATTTATGGCTAATAAGATGTTGACATGTGTTACCTAGGTAGGTGGGTAATTATTAAACCCTATTAGATAAGTAGGTTTATTTAGGTATGTAAGTAGGTTGAACATAGCTAAGTTTAGGCGATAAAGGTGAAATTAGAATAATCCAATTTTATTTTTAAGATTAACCATTTCACAAAGGTCAAACTTTGTTTATTTATTCATCCCCAATGGCACTTAGTGTTTGGTTCGTACAAAGTTATTGCTCTTAGTTATATACTGAGCCAAATAGAATTGAAAGCCAAAGGATATGGGATAAAAAATTCCATTGCACACTTCATGAACCAACTTAGTTGCACATTAGATGCAACTAATGTATTAGATTATAGTAGCCAAGGGAGGGCTTTGTTCTTTCTGGTGTCTAAAAACTTGAAGCCTTTTTCTTGGCGCATTTAACACATTAAAAATCATTGAAAACGAATTAGAAATGAGAAAGTTACGGCCCCCCAAATTAAAGGGGGTCAAAAACTCAAAACAAAAACCATTGAACACTATAAAGGCCGATTTTTAAACACCCAAAAGGTTCATTTTATATATTTTTTTGTTATTAAAGTTCAAACATGATTTATAGAACTTCAGATTGCACTCCTATAACATTTTAAATCGTTTAAAATGAATAATAAATAAGAAAGTTATGAGGTTTGAAAGTAGGAAGGGTCCAAAGAAAAGAAAAAGAAAAATGTTTTTTAATTTGGAAACTTAATTTTTTTAGATTTCTTTTTTTTTTTCTTGTTAATTTTTCATTATTCCTTTTCTTTTGCACTTCAAAGATGATTGTAGAATTTTTTAATAATTATGATTATTTAATGAAAATATGATTTTAACATTAGTATATAGCTTAAATTAGTAATTAGCTTAAGATGTTTGTGTACTTGTAGGTTAATTCATGCAGCCTATTTACATTAATATTTTAACATAAATAATAAATTTTAAATATATAATATGATTATCATTATAATTATAATAAAAATTTAATTGATAATTATGAATATTTATTATAAATTTTAATATTATCATATTAATTGATTCTAAATAATTTTTTGTTCAATCAAATTTACATTTTTTGAAAAAGATTCCAAATAAAATAAAATAAAATTTTTTTATTTACCAAAACATAAATTTAAATATATTTGAAAAATAAAATTTAAAAACTTGCAATACATATTTAAACCATGGTTTAGTTTAATTTGTTTTAATTTAATATAATTTAGTTTAACCATAATTAATTTAGCCATAAATATTTTAACTTAGATTTATTTAGCCATAATTAGTTTGGCCTACTTTAATTTAGCCATAATTATTTTAGCCTAACTTAGTTTAGCCTAATTTGATTTAGCCATGGTTAGTTTAACTTAGGTTAATTTAGGTTAGCCTAACTTAGCATGGGGTTAACCTTAGTACTAAAGGCACATAATATTATTATACATAGATTGTGTATATATATTAAGTATAATAATTTAAGTATGTATAAGTTTAGGCCATCATTTTTATGACACGTGTCCATGTTGTACACATTTAGTTGTGCATTAGTTGCACACACAATCGTATGGTTGAAAAATTATACAATATCAAATTTATAGTTGTAAACATGATCGAAATAATTGCAAATGATAATCAGTTGCATGTTAGTTGCATAGTGATTGGTTATAAACGACAGGATTTCTAGTAGTGACAAAATTTTTGTTGAACAACCATTAGATCCAGGAGGAGGAGGATCAATACCATTAAGACCTTTAGGATATTTTAGATTACCAATGGTGAATCCAAGCAAACCACCATTACCACCAAGCAAGCCTTATCATCAACCACTTAACTACCTTGAGTATGTGAAGGATTCTAACTCAGATGTTCATGTTAAAATAAGGTTGCCATTAGAATAAATGGTGAAATAGAAGATGCAAAAATTGTTAATTTGTTTAGTTTTACCTTCAAAGACATTGTATTTGATTGGTGTAACAATTACATGGGGGACTACCTATATTGTACATTTGCAAAGTTGCAATTAGCTTTTCGTTATCGATTTAGAACAATTCAAAATGATGAACAAATTTATTTATAACTAAAAACCATGAAAAGGAGAAAAATGAAAGGGCGGAGGTTTATTATGAGAGATTATTGAAGTTAACCAATAATCTTCAACATAAGACAACAAATAGTTTCTTAACTATTGTCTTTAGATCTAGATTATAGCCATATCTACATGTAACAATAGTAGGCATGAAGAGAGAAACCCTATAATAACACAAGGAAATAGTTTTGGTTTGTGAAAAAGGAATTTCTGAAGTTGAGGCAATAAATAATCTATAAGTACCACAAAATAGTAAGACAATATTAGCTCAAAAACCTCAAACGATTATAGAGAAAACATGAATGTATTGTATAAACAGTCATGGGACAAATCACAATGTTGAAACATGTAGAGTAAAAAAAAGGAGTCTATTCTTGTAATTTTTGAGGTTACTATTCAACATATTAGAATACAGAAACCTATGAAGTATTCTTGTCATATCTAAGGTGAGATTAGACATAGGATTACATGTTGTGTTAAGTTCAATGACATGTAATATATGTTTAAGGACAAAGGAGTGAAGACTACAGAGAAACCATTTGTGTTGGAGCCCAAGGTTGTCAATCCTTTCGTACATGTAATGGATGTCAACATGGCCATCACCAAGAGCAAGGTTACTAAGGAATAAGTGTTCAAGGACAAAAAATTAATTTAAAAAAAGTTTGTTGCTGATTAGGAAATGGAGCAAAGATTACAACAATCTTTTGTCAAAACTATACAAGAGATATAAGTAAAAGACCCACCACAAAGTCTGAATCAAAAGGAGAAAGCATACAGGAGTATAAGTGGCAAGGCTACCAGAAACTGAAGTATCCATAAAACCAATTGTATCACAAAACTAAACTACTAAAATTCCTATTTTTTCAAATTAACCAAGTTGATTATATAGGTTTTTTTTACTAGAGGACATGTAATTTTTTATTAGAGGCTAAACACTTGAATGACAATGGGTATTTTTTTACTAATCAATTTGATTAAAGTGACCAATTTGACAATTAGTTAAATCGAACATTTAGTTAAGTTGGATTTTAAAATACCACCTAGTCAAATTGGTTAATCGCCTAGTCAATAAGACCACCCAATCTAGTCAAAATTGAAAGTGCCTTAGTTAATAAGGACCCCTATTATATTCAATCAATAGGGTTAATTAAGTAGGCTTAGTCAAAGTGGCCAATGGCCTAGTCAAAAAGGCCAATTACAAATTTTGATACTAGTTGGGTATTTTGGGACTACATTTAACATTTTGACTATGTTTGAGCAATTAAAAAAAAGGTTGGAAAATGTAAAAGTTAGTTGATCATAACTAAATAAATCATGACCAAATTAATTATGATTAAATTACTTATATATATATATATATATATATATATATATATA
>Ga0116231_10000378_pt1 | contig 73983 bp, 54 predicted proteins | sample S1TSphgellanicum_2_FD_89695 | JGI IMG/M metagenome (GOLD analysis project Ga0116231, IMG submission 89695) | Host-associated microbial communities from peat moss isolated from Minnesota, USA - S1T2_Fd - Sphagnum magellanicum MG | ecosystem: Host-associated > Plants > Peat moss > Unclassified...
CTGCAATTTGTGGTGCAGAAACAACAAGTGCTTGAGGATCAAGACCCACAGTTTGCAGTGTGGAGGCAATGAGTGCTTGAGGATCAAGACCCACAGTTTGCAGTGTGGAGGCAACAAGTGCTTGAGGATCAGGACCCACAGTTTGCAGTGTGAAAGCAACAAGGGCTTGAGGATCAGGACCCACAGTCTGCAGTGTGGAGGCAACAAGTGCTTGAGGATCAGGACCCGCAGTTTGCTGTGTGGAAGCAATGAGTGCTTGAGGATCAGGACCTGCAATTTGTGGTGTGGAAGCAACAAGTCCGTGAGGATCAGGACCCACAGTTTGCAGTGCGGAGGCAACAAGTACTTGAGGATCAGGACCCGCAGTTTGCAGTGCAGAGGCAACGAGTGCTTGAGGATCAGGACCCGCAGTTTCCTGTGTGGAGAAAATGAGTGCTTGAGGATCAGGACCAGCAGTTTCCTGTGTGGAAGCGACAAGTTCATCAGGATCAGGACCCTCAGTTTGCAGTGCAGAGGCAACAAGTGCTTGAGGATCAGGACCCGCAGTTTGCAGTGCAGAGGCAACAAGTGCTTGAGGATCAGGACCCGCAGTTTGCAGTGTGGAGGCAACAAGTGCTTGAGGATCAGGACCCACAGGTTGCTGTGTGGAACCAATGAGTCCTTGAGGATCAGGACTGGAATGCTTGAGATCTTGATGATCTCCAGGGCTTTTGATTCCATCCTGCCTACTACTCAGTGCTGGCTGGACTTCAGAATCCTCTGTCTCCTCGATAGTCATTCTGCTTTCAGAGCATTCAACCATCTCCACATTTGGCACCTTAGCTATGAGAGGCCCGAAAAGAAGACCATCACCAGGATCTTCTCTCGCATGCTCAAGCTCTTCTGATGATGTGCTTGTCTCATCGTCATCATCTTGCTTTAGAACATCCTCCATTGCCAACTGTGCCATTACCTCTTGCACAGTTCTCCTCCTGTCTTTCAACTTCTGATTCTCTCCCAACATGCTTTCAAGGTTAGGATCCAATTCCTGATCTGATAACACAGATGACAAGATGTCCACTTCAGAATCATCATGAGAACTTCTGCTGCCAAGAACATCACTCCCAGGCTTTGTAAGCTCTTGCCAACAAACTCCAGATGCATCATGCTCAGACACATGATTCAACAATTGCGGCAGGAGCAGCTCCATACAGTTGGCATGGGGATGATTGCAGGCAGTAGTAGTATCCACACTCTTGTCCTCCTGCTCTACCACTACATTTTGTAAATCCTCTTCTTTCTCCTGCTGCCTTTGAGATTCAAGTTCCATTTGAATGCTGGTGAGACTCTCTTCTGAACCTATGGTAAAGGGGTTCAGCGAATCCTCGCTCTGCTGTTCATGATTTGAAGCCTCATCCTCTACACCTTGCTGATGATTGCTGAGCTCAAGGACTTGCATGATGCCAGTAGAGGAGGTATTCATGTGACATGAACCTGCTGTTGTCTGTACCTCTTTTTCAATCTCAGAACTGAATCCTCCCCCTCCTCCTCCCTGAGAGGAGACAGCTTCAAGCTCTGTTGTTTCTGTGTTGTCACACAGACTCGAAACATAGTCTTCAGAGTTCCTGTACATGTACCATATGTTTTTCTGCCTGGCCATATCCAGTGCATTCTGTGCTTCTGAGCCCAATATGGCGCTCTTGACTACTTCACTTTCAACAGATTCATCATGTGTCAAGCTTTGGAGCTCCATCTTTGGAGCAAAAGGGGCAGATGCCACTGCATATCCTGTGATACATTCACAACCAGGGTTTTCGCAGTGCTTCCCAGGATGCTTGGCATGGTTGCAAACACACATAGTTTCTGTGTTTGCAGCAGCTTCTGTGTTTGATCCTGTTTCAACCTCCTCCTCCTCCTTTGTTGCTGCAACATCATTGTTGCTCTCATGTTCAGAAGATATGCATAGTTCCTGAAATGGAAGCACAACTAGGGAGGGAACAGATGACTGTTCCACAACAATGTTTCCAGCTTGAGGTTTCTCTGAAAGCTTCTTGTCTTGTTCTGAGCATTGTTGCAGATCAGGAGGTTCCAGGTTAGGGTTACTACAACACAGAAGTATTAACTTCTCCCTCACATGCATCAAGTCCACAGAAATTCCAGCATCCTTCTCTGGGTGTGATCCACTACTCTCCATCTCTTTTCCTATTGCAACCTCATTCTCAGAGCCACAGGATTCATCCTTGCGCAGTGAACAAGAAGAAGACAAAGCTCTTCTCCCTCTCTCTGTGTCCAACTCCTTATGCAAGTCCAATTCAGAATTGCACCAGAATTCAGGTAATACAGCAATGTTGTCCTCTTTAGCTTGCAAGTTCAATACCTGCTGTTTATGTTCCAGTTGCTCTCTGCCTTTCTCATGCACTTTGAGATCTGTCCCTTTCTTCGCTACCAGATCCAAGCACAACCATTCTCTTGTAGCTCCTATGCATTCACTGTTTGACTCCTCATCAAGCATACTCCTCAACTTCAAATCTCTGACACTCAATGATGACACAGAATGCGAAGAACTCTCTTCTTCTTCTTCTTCTTCTTCTTCTACTACTAGAGCTTCTCTAGTACCACTGAACCCATGGCTTTTGTAGCTGTCAGCCTCATCATGCATGTCACTGTGTACTATTGTTGATTCTGGCAGTTTCAGATCTTGCTCATATTGTTGAAGACTCTCCCAGCTTGTCAACTTCTCATGCTCTTTATCAAGAACAAGAATATCTGCATGTCCTCCTCCTCCAAGTGATGATAACTCAAGCTGTCCCCAAGCGTTCAACAGATCTTCATCCCCATCACTGTCGGGTGCAACACTCGCAGCACCCTGTTCTGAGCTTGCAGTGCTCCCAGGTGTAAGAGGTCTATGGGGTAAGGTATTTGCACGGGTGGTGGCAGCAGCAGCAGCAGCAGCAGTGCTGTTGCTGCTGCTGCTGCTGCTGCTGCTGTTGTATAATGTTGAAATTGAGTTCTTTGTCATCAGTGGTCGGAATCCCCGTGATGAAGAAGATCTGTGAATCTCCTGCAAGGTACACAAACAACACTATGTATTTAGCTTTACACAGACAAACAACATAACCTCCAAGACACACAAACAGATTCGGAAGTTCTGTAGCAGCCTACTGCTATGACATACAAGACCCAGGAATCCTAGTGCAAGCCAGTGTATTTCTTCCATACCAAGTTGCGTGAAACTGCATTGGGAGTCTTTCTTGTTAGTATGGTGCCAAAATGTGGAGAATCTCTTGAAGATGGTGATTGCTTAGCCTGAAAGCTTGAATGGCTCTTTCGCCAGTCTTCATTTCCAACTGAAGGTTGTGGCTGTTGTGCATACCCTCTTCCCCGCTCAGGCGTAAGCCCTCTACTTGACACTGCTGATTGTGAAGAGACCTCATAGCTGCTGCTATCATCATCTGATGAGACTCGCCCTGACTGCACACTTGAGCGATCTTGTCCATGGCCGGTAGACCTGCGGCTTCTGACGAAGTTTGGAGATACTGGCTGATTTGAGGTGTGATCAAACATGTCAGGTATTTGAGTTGTCGTTGCCTCACTATAACCTGCATATCGGTGATGCGCAGAAGATGGAGCTCGATCAGATGTAGTGCGTAGATTTGGAGGAATATCTGAAGGCAAACCATCAGGAATTATGACTGAATGTATCCTTGGTGATGATGATGATCCCCGCTCCATTGCAGGCACTGGGGATCTTCCTCTTGCCGGTGAGTTCCCCTTGTATTGTGACCTCACAGGGGAGATTCCTCTTGAAGCTCCTGAGCTTGCAGTGCTTCTCGTGGGAGAGGGGTTGCCACGTGCTGTGACTGTGCTAAAAGCTCGAGTGCTAGTGGAGCTTGAGCTTGAACGTCGAAGTGTGGGTGTTGAGGGCCTGCCTGTTGGAGTTGAAGGCCGATTTGTTGGAGTTGAGGGCCGATTTGAATAAGCAGTAGACGCTCTTCCTGTGAAAGATGATGTTATCGAGGGTGACTGTTGTGCAGGAGTTGATGATGCCACCCGTAGGGAGAACTTTGATGTTGAAGAAGTTGATGATTTTGTCGGGGTCGAAGGTTTCACAGAGTGAGGAGTTCCAGATGTAGTAGTAGTTGGAGTGCTTCGTGGTGTGGAGTTGCTTTGAGTACTCAGGGGAGTACTACTACCTGGTCTTTGATTAGGGTTTTGATTGCCACGCACCAAAGATTTCAACACAAGACCTTCTGCATGATTGTTGCTTGCAATCTGCAAAACCCAATTGCCAAACCCCATTCTCATCTCCTTCAGCAGGATTTTTACTTGTACACGAATCACACACCAAAAGACACCTTCATCAAGAATGAAGCACACAAGGAAGGATCAATGGTGGACTGGAGTCTGAAACCCCAAGTCAGTGAAGGCAGCATTTGCAAACAAACCCGTGAGGTCTTGATGGCAGCGAGCGAGTGATTCATGAGAAATCCTTGCTGCTGCTGGAAGGGAGTGTAAGCATGTGATTCCAAATCAAGTGATGGAAACAGTGGGGTGCCTGGTGGAGTCAACAGCCTGCACAGCATTTCCAAATGCCACATTGCACTTAGTTGTTTCTCTCTTTCTGTCTTGTCTGTCTTCTACTGTTGCAATGGCAAGCTCTGGAAAATGTTCTCGCGGTTCTTCAGAAAGCTTTTCAAGGCAACCCAATCCTTTTACCCTTGATGGTGAAGAGAACTCAGAAAGCAAGAGAAGATTCAGCTCCCTGGAGGAGGAAGGAAATACAGCCAGCCACACACACTTACCAATCATAATCATTCTTGTCAGCATCAGAGTTGAGTAAGTCTGCTCCTACTCCCTTGCGTTCAATGCAAGCTGCTGCAATTGGATCAAACAGATCTCCTAGCTTTGCTGCTGCCACCACCACAATCACAATACAGGAAAAACAAAACAGCAAAGAAAGAGCTCAATATCCTTCAATGGCCATTGTTTCAAGAGACAAAGAAGGGTTCAGAGAGTTCAAGACTTTCACAGAATATTTAGAGACTGTTCTCACCATCCTCAAGGTCAGAAAGCAAGTATTGGGTATGTTCACACTTGCGCATGTCTTGGAACAAGGCAAGGTCCTCATCCTTCTCCCTTCTTCCACTGCTCATGCTATAGCCACGCCGGTGTTGTTGTTGTTGCTGTTGCTGCTGCTCCTTGTGATGATGATGGATTTGACCAACTACCATCTCCCGTGCGCACCTGGTATCAGCCATTTCTCTTTCCTCTATTTCTCTCTTTCCTTCTCCCAGAGCTCAGAACAATCCCAATTCAGGGTGGTCCCCTCCAGCAACTTCCTGCAACTTCTTCTTCCTCCCTCCCTGTCTGTGTCTGAGTCTCTTTCTCTGTCCCTCACACATCTCTTACTCCTGGCTTCCAATCTCACCCATTTCTACAATCATACTCGAAGATGATCCTTTCGCTCTCAGATCATCATCAGCATCCATCAGTACCATTGTGTTACATGTTCTCCAAACCGCCAGCAGCATTGTTGCCTGCAGTGGGTCGCGTTCTCTAAAGCCGTCAGACGACAGCATCTCCCTGCTGCCGCTGCAACTTCAGAAGGCTAAAGGAAAGGGCTTCAGCGATGCAGAAGCTCCCTGTAGTCAACTTCAGAAGGCTTCAAAGCGTCAGCGATGGCGGGAGCTTTACGCGAGACAACTACAGCACCAATGCGGACACCTACCAGAGAAACTGCCAACACCCATCATCTTCACGCTCGATTACCATGGAACAAGCGCCACCATAGCAGCTCCCTTGCTGTCCTCCGCCAGCAGCAGCAGCAAGAGCTCCACGTCCCGCTTCTTCTTCTCTAACTCCCATCAGTCTATTCCACTTCCTCTTTCCACCTCCAAAGCCACTGCAAATCTTCCCTAACCACTTGCTGCATGCAACCCACCTGCTCACGTGCACTAAGATCAGCTCCTGCTCCTGCAGCTCCTCCTCCTCCTCTTTCCTTTCAAACCAAATCTCTATCTGTTTTCTTGTCTGCAACTTCCCTTCCGATCCTCCATCAACAATCTCCACAGAAAGCAGCTCCTGCGACCATTCCTTTCCTCACCGTCCACAGCAGCACATAAGAAGAAGAAGAAGAAGATGTTGCTGCTCCACCTCTCACAGCTAAATCAGAGCTAACATCCACATCTAGGTTACCAGGACCCACATCTCTCTCTCTCTCTTTCGCTCGTTCTCCACCGCTTTGCAAGCCGGCAGCTTTGTTTTGGTGCAAGAGGAAGTCGCTGAGAAGAAGAAGAAGAAGAAGAGTCCACACAAGCTGAAGCATAACCAAAGCCAATAATGCAATGTAGTCGTAGCTGCATCCAGCTGCTCCTACTGAGGCTCCCGGGAAAAGAGCAAGCCAGCTCCAACAGAAGATGGGTAAAAGCAAATGCAAGAAGAGAAAAAGCAAAAATGCTGCAGCAGCAGCAACTGTGGAAGATGGACGCGTGCACAAGACCCATGTACATCTCGCTACTGCAGCAGCTGCTGCACAAAACACAACAACACGGCACAAGCCCACAAGAGGAAAAGAAAGCAATCAAGAGCAAAAGAAACGGACAGACAGCGAGAGAGACGGAAGAGACACAGAGAGAGAGAGAGAGAGGGAGGAAAAAAAAAGCTAAACGGGTAGCATTCGGGCAGGAAAAAAAACCCAAAAAAAGCCCAGAACAAACCACAACAACATGGCACAGCCCCCAAGAGAAAAAGAAAGCAATCAAGAGCAAAAGAAACGGAGAAAGAGAGAAAGGGGAAAAGAAAAAACTAATCAGGTAGCATGCTGGGAGGAAAAAGAAAAACCAAAAAAAAGTTTATTGGGCAGCAGGAAGCGGGGAAAAGAAAAACCAAGAAAAAGTCCAGAACAAACCACAACAAAATGACACAAGACCAGAAGAGCAAAAGAAATGGACAGAGAGTAAAAGGGCAAAAGAAAAATCTAAATGGGTAGCATGCGGGGAGAGGAAAAAAAACCCCTAAAAACGTTTTATTGGGCAGGAGGCAGGGAGGAAAAGAAAACCCCCCCAAAAAAAAGCTTAATGGGCAGCAGGCAGGGAAGGGGAAAAAAACCCCTGAACAAACCACAACAACACGGCACAAGCCCAGAATAGAAAAAGAAAGCACTCAGAAGCAAAAGAAACAGACAGAGAGCGAGAGAGACGCAGGGGGAGAGAAAAAGAAAAAGCCAAACGGGTAGCATGCAGGGAGGGAAATTGAAGAAGCCCCCAACAAAAAAGTTTAATGGGCAGCAGCAGCAGACAGGGAGGAGGAAATGGTCAGTGTGGAACTGGCGGGTAAGGGTAGGCATAAATTTTCAGCCTTGACCCATGGTTCTCAAAATCAGTCCTCTTGCCCAGCAAAGAAAAAGAAAGCACTGGATCGAAAGAATACAAAAAGAGAGATCAAGAGCTGTAAAAGAGGAAGCCAAACGGGCAGCATCAGGCAGGGAAGGAAAATAAAAACCTACAAAATAGTTTGATGGGCAGCAGACAAAAAGATCAGTGATGGGCGGTTTTCACTTTTGGAACCTGGAACCGGTGGGTAAGGGTATCATAAATGTAGGTAATACCCTTGATCGGTCCTGTCGCTCAGATAAAGAAAAAGACGGCACTCACTCAAGCAAAAGAAACACAGAGAGACCCAGAGAGAAGGTGAACGGGCAGCAGGCAGGCAGGGCAAAAAGAACCCACGTTGAGTTACAAACAAGGGCAGCAGGCAGGGAGTGCAAAAAGAACCCAAATTGGGCTACAAACAAGGGCAGCACGCAGGGTGGGCAAAAAGAACCCAAATTGAGTTCCAAGGGCAGCAGTCAGGAATTAATTTTTTTTAAATCCAAAACAAGAAAAAGGGGCAGAAAGGGCAGTCAAAATGGGCAGCGGGCAGGAGGGGAAGACATAAGCAGTTTATCGTTTTTTTTTTTTCCTTACATAAGCAACGGCAACAACAACAGCAACAATTCAACAACAAATTCAATCTTTGAACTAGCCGCTTATAATAATACAATGGATTTTTTTCAATTTTGTGACAGATAGCCAAAATTGGCGATCATCCCACAAGAAGATTTTAGCCAAACCTGGCTCCCTATAGACCCGGTGTAGTAGGACCAGTAGAAAAATTTTAAGAAATTGTTTTACATTTTGGCTACTAGTTACCTGCTGGAAACAAACTGTTGTGTACAAACAAACAAACAAACAAACTCTGGGGTGATTTTTATTTTTTTGTTAAAGAATTTAGAAATTTGGCGAATTAGGACCAATTTCTTTCGCAAAAAAATCCTTTACACAATGTGTTGCAATCATTCGTGCAAATTTCATGATTTTTTAAAAAGAAATTTATTATTCTTTCCATAATTTCAATATTCACGCCAAAATTTTAAAATTTTTAAAAACAAGCTGATATAATTCCCCTCACCAATTGCCATGTTATGATCCTTTGTGCATGCCACAAAAACAATTTCAAAACAATTTCAATTTTTGGTTAGCATAATTGCCAATGCTTTTCATGAATAAATAAAAATGATTTGAATTTTCCTTTTCCAGGTATTGTCAAAATAGTCGTCTTGATCAGTTGGTTGATATGAGAGGTCGAGATTGGGTTACATTTTTTTTTCCTTTTTTTAAAAATTTTAATTATTTAATTTTAATTAATTTTTATATTGAAATTTTCAAAATTAAAATAATTTTTTTTTAAAAAAAATTGTTGCATAAAACAAATACTTCACACATTTTCAATATTAATTTTAATTATTTGAACCTCTGTTTGATAACTCGAGTGGTGTGTGGGTATATGGTTGAGTTAGGTGATGAGTTTAGCTACAAGCAATGATCTACCTACCTACCATGTGTGCCATTTTGTTGTTGTTTTTGTTGTCCACTACAACTTACTTCCACTAGCGTCTGGTACCCGCACCACAACACTAGTTATTAAAAATCATAGGATCCAGAAATCACCTGAAAAGATGCAGAAAATTCTGACCCACCCCCAGAAACCAACACACCCTTTCTTTTGGGCCCCCCATTCATCATCATCATTCCTCTCATGAGAACCTCCGGTTCTTTGAATGGTCCATATCGTTAAGGAGCCCTTTTCTTTTTCTTTTCTTTAAATATTTATTTATTTATTTATATGATTTTAAATTTTCAAAAAAACCTAAACTGATGGTGGTTTGTTGATTTTAAATTTTTCAACAAACCTAAAAACCAATTGTGGCTCATTTGGTATTAAATCTTCAAAAAATCTAAACTAATGGTGGTTCGTTGGTATTAAATTTTCAAAAAACCTAAACTGGTGGTGGTTCGTTGATTTTAAATTTTTCAACAAACCCAAAAACCGATGGTGGTTCATTGGTCTTAAATTTTCCAAAAACCTAAAAACCAATGGTGGCTCGTTGGTATTAAATCTTCAAAAAACCTAAACTAATGGTAGTTCCTTGATTTTTAAATTTTCAAAAAACCTAAACTATAATGGTGGTTAGTTGATTTTAAATTTTCAAAAAACCTAAACTGATGGTGGTTCGTTGGGATTAAATTTTCGAAAGCCTTAAACCCATGGTGGTTCGTTGGTTTTAAATTTTCAAAAACCCTAAACCAACGGATCGCTGATTTTAAATTTTCTAAAAACACATAAAATTTAGGGTTATCAATATATATGTGTGTGTGTATATATATATATATATAATACCTGCTCAACACTGGCTATTACATCATCAATCATCTGGGAAGAACATTTGAGAAAATTCTTCTCAGATTTGATACTTTCTCGGGTCGGTTCACGAAGATTGAGAACAAAATTCTTCTCCACTTGATAGGCTATGTTCTACAGTTGATGAAAGATTGAGAAAATTCTTCTCGGGTGGATTCATACTTTCTCTCTCGGGTTGATGCTATCTTGAATTAATGCAGATGAGAGAGAGACACACACACACACACACACTCTCTCTCTCTCTCTCTCTCTCTCTCTCCTTTTGGCATATTTGTCTCATGTTTGCTGTACGTAGTCCCCTTTTGCCTTGCAGCTTTTTTCCTTGGGGCCCCAACCCGAAGAAAACACACACAAGCTCGGTGTTGTCTGGCACATTGATAGGTGGGGTGCGGAGGGGCCGGCCATGAGGGGTGGGTGGACCAAGGTGAGGGAATAGGGGCGGAGATTAGGGAAGAAAGTGGGCTGATATATCTCAGGATGCAAAAACCATGATTGGGATCATGTGTTTCTTTTCTTTTTGGAACTTCATGATTTGAGATACGCACGTATCAAGTGACAACATGTTTTATTGGCTTGCTTGCAAAGTGAAGGAAAGCTTTGGGTGTGCATTTTTTTTTAACTCCATCACAAAGTGAAGGAAAGGAAAGGTGTGTGTGTGTGTGTGTATGTTTTTTTTTACTCCATTGCAAAGTGAAGGAAAGGAAAGCTTTGGGTGTGTGTGTTTGTTTTTTTTTGAGCTCCCTTGCAAAGTGAAGTAAAGGAAAGCTTTGGGTATGTGTGTGTTTTTTTTGAGCTCCCTTTCAAAGTGAAGGAAAGGAAAGCTTTGGGTATTTGTGTGTGTTTTTTTGAGCTCCCTTTCAAAGTGAAGTAAAGGAACGCTTTGGGCACTAGGTAGTTGGGAGATTGAGTTTCAGTTTGGGGTGTTCATATGGTGTCTCGCTTATGCACCTAAGATATCCTACACCTTACCCTTTTCTCTTTACAAAGTATGGACATATGTATGTACCTGGTACTTCCATATGGAAGTTGGACTCTAGAGGTTGTTACACCATTATTGTCATGGGATGTTACTAGTTATTAGAGCAAAGAATATTATTACCCACGGAGTTCTTAGTTTGGGAATTTGTTATGGAATTGGGCGCATGCACACAAACTAGACTATATGTTGCTTGCAATAATATTTTTATTTAGACAATAATGTCAAGTTGACTTGGCTTAGTTTGATTATAAGCATGTGTGTCTTTTTAACAGTTTGGCAGTCTCATTTTGTTTTCTCTTACCATGCTACGAATTGTCCCATTCTCCCCCATGCATTAGACTCTCCCATTAAGTTCAATTAATTGACATGTTATGTGCAAGCCTTTTCTTTTGGGGGTGGGGGTGGGGGGTAGATATGGATGTTTTGTTTTACGTTTTGGGTAATTGACTTATTGTTTGGATAGTGTCACAGATGTTCTAGGGTGGAAAAAGTATACCCCTCCATAGTACATACAAGTGCACGTCATATTGGGTATTCCTTTAAAATACCTAGTATAGACCAAGGTATTCATTTAGAATACTTAGTATAGACCACGGTATTCATCAAGAATGCCTAGTATAAAGCAAGGAAGGAATAGTGAAACAAATGAGGTAGAGGAAACCATGCTCCCATCAACCACCCCAATTCTACCAAATGAATTTTGCTATTAAACCTAGGACTTCCCAAATTGCATTTGATAACAAGCAGTTATTAGTTGATGGTGTTCCATGTTCCTCCTAATGTTCACATCCATCCAATTCTTAACATAATTTCATAAGATTTAGCATTGAAGAATGACAACATTTTGTCCTAAAGAATGTTGCCTAACCCTAACCGGTTCGATTTTTTGCCTTTGTTGTTGAGGGCAATTGTGAGGTACACCATATATCTAGCTCATTTGGCACCTTGCCCTGGTGGGCAATACACTTGTGAGGCTCATATTTTGGGGGCTATTATGCTTGTAAGGCCCCTTCAGGGAGAGAGTGGGGTGGGAGGTTATTATACTCACTTATACAAGAGTCCCCCTTCGAGGCCATTCCCATTGTAAGCACCCTATGTTTGAAGGGTAGCACACAATTTATGGCTTTAACAAGTCCCTTAGGATCACTATCCCTTGATCAAATACAAGAAGCTTACAAGTGGGAACGCCCTCCATGGGTTTAACGCCTTACCCAATACTTTGAACATGGCCCCCATCAATAATATGCGTTTACCATCATCCCAATTATTGGAAAAAGCTTAGTTATGTAATGCTTCCAATTCATTTCATTCTCGTGTTTGTTTATATATCACCTTCAATCAATCTCCAATGCCATCCAACCCGGTGGTCCACTACCCCCATACAAATTTGATATTCTTATTTGTAAGTGTGCATCCATGGATCTTCCATAAAAGCAATGCCTTTTAACTCCAAAATTTTGCACTCATTTAGCCCCAATAATATTTTTTAAAAGGTTTGGTGTTGTAAAGCAAATCCTGACTTTTAAAGGCCCATAACACATTAAAAAATCTTTAAAAATTGTGGCCAAGTTTCACTTATACTAGGACACGCAAAACTAGCCACAATTTTGAAATCATAGAGCTTGTCGCTCTTCCTTCCAATAATCATCTCCTAGCTTTTTTTTTCCCCCACTCTTTTGTTTCTTTTGTTTTTTTCTCATTTTAAATTGAACTTTTATTACAAGGTAACAAAACCTATATGCCAATGGCCACACTGAAGACCATAATATTCCCAACCTTTTTTTTTAAAAATAAGAATGTTCTTCTTCAATAAGAATGCTTATTCTCCCTTCAACAACACGCTACCAAGCAAGCAATTGATCGATCGACCCATACATGTTAACTCTTGTCTTGTTCGACATATTTGGATGTTTCAACATATCAGCTTTTTCAGGGTGTTGAAAAAACAAACATAAGCATGGTTTGGTTGATTAGTTCTCCATTCCCCCAAAAAGAGTAGGATGATGATGGGTAGCCTTCATAATTTGTACTAGAGGACGTAACCTTGGGTTGAACCTGCACCTACACTGGTACATTTATTGGGTTAAATATGGCCACTAAAAGGCCTCACTCGAGAAGGTGAAGGTACCATTGTAGGTGTCGGTTCATCCATCCATCCATCGTGGCCCTAGAGGAGGTCCACCAGCACGAGCAGTAAAGTTGGCCTGTACAATTACTTTGGATGAAATACATTCTTCAAATAGTGTGAAAATTGGTTTGAACAAAATTGGTGTTGCAATTTTATTTTTATTTTTTATTTTTTTAATGATGGATTTTGTATTCTTGTGTTCCCATCATGTTCTCAGCCTGTTTTCAATGATGTTCCTCAGGTTCCCAATGGGTTCCTTCATTATGTTCCCCAAGGGTGTTCCCAATAGGAGTTCACTTTATCTGGTATCCTTTGCTCAAAGTTCTCCCCTTCTCATCTAAATAGGTGAGGCCAAGGGGAGGCCCTCCATCCTCACATTGAAATTGCCATTTTGAAGAGCGTCTCAAGTTTCAGTTTGTTTTTGCGGATAGGCCAATCAAAACAGCCCACTGCAAAAGAAATTGCCATTAGACGGCAGGACATGTAATGAATAGGAAAGGAGAGGTGAATAGGCTTGTGTGTAGGTGTGCAAAAAAACAATATTATGGCCAATGAAATGGAAAATTTTGGTGATCTGGGAGAAAAAATATTTAATTAATTTTTTTATTATATTTTATATATATATATACTTATCTTGAGTGAATTAACATTTAAATGTGTAATAGGGTTTATAGTGTGTGAGAATATTAGAGAACCAATGGAAATGCTAGAAAGGGACCATTATTCTCAATATTCAGCGGAACAGGTTTATGTGCAAACCCAAAGATTTTATTTTTCAAACCAATGAGATTGCTGGATTTGGTGATCTGAAGCCTGAATTTGTTTTCTTAATTGGTTATCCCTAACATTAGATACGCCCATAGGTGTTAATGCAGTAGAATGGCACATTCACACTTGATGTTAAATCAATGTTAAATGAAAATCTAGATGGCATATACTAGTCGGCACCCAATGTTAAATGGGCAATGGCTTAACCTTAAGTGAATGTTAGAGCATCTTCACCGGCGCTCAGTATGTCCCTCTGGATAATAAAATTAAATGTCTAAGTTTAGCTTTTCTTTTCTTTTGGCAAAACCAAGTTTCAACAAGGGAATAGGTATTTGACCTTGAACCTGCGAATTCTCCAATTATGAGGACTAATTTATTACACTCTTTTTTGGAGGTGCACAACTATATTGCGCCTTTCTCCAGCCCCGGCTAGCTGCATGAATTTGGCGCAGAAAAACCTTTAATTTCCTGAGCTAAACCGGCACATTTTGACTTTTTCACAATAAATTGTTTTCTGTTTGGAGTCACATACTGAGCACTGGTGGAGATGCTCTTAGTATAACATAAAATCTTCACGATAAGTGAGTTTAAGTCTTAAATGACTTGTATGGCTTTAATGGATTCAACACTACAGTCCCTAACACCAAGTGTGAACACATCTTTAAAGTACTAGAATATATTGCTGCAATTCTTTTTCCTCCAGTCTGCCCTTTGCCCCATATGTATTCACCTTGGCATTTCTAGACATGTTTTGGGCATGTTACAGCTGCCCGCTTGGGGGTTTGTAACATGTTACAAGCGCCTTCGCACGTGCTACCTTGCATTGTTGATATGCCTTAGTTGATACGGCCAGCACATGTGAAGCAAATAATCAATTGCTATTGATCCTTTGATCCACAAAAATAAAATTAATTAAATAAATAATTGACATACTAATTTGTTGCTTCCTTGGTGGCAACTGTAGTAATATAGTGAAATTTTTTTTAATCAATTTATTCTGCCTTTGGTGAACCAAGCGCAACCACTCTTCACCATGATAGAAATCGGCATTGGTCAGATTGATTTCATTTAATACCCACCTGGGTAGCATCTTTGGGGGTCAAAAAAAATCTATTTCACACTAGGTATCAAATAATTGGGCTTTGAAAATTTAATGAACTCATCTAATATCAATTTGTATTTCTCAACATTAACCCCCCAATTATCAATTTTTTCGAGTATTGTTTTTGACAATACCTGCCTATTAAGCATAAGGGTTGGTTTTGGAAGATGAAAGGCTATTAGTCGAGTTAAGAAATGCCAGTCTATGAAATGCTATGGAGAACCATGTCGTTGGTCTCCACAACACATTGTCATCCATTCTTGAAAATAAGGCCAAAGAAGAAGAAGAAACTCAACTCAAAGTAAACCCTAAAACCTACCCTACATGAGTAAAATAACAGGCGGTTCTCAAGGTGGTTATTGAAGAACCAACCCTTGTGCACAATAGGCAAATATTACTCATTGTTTCAACCTTCATTGGGCCCTTTCGGTTTTCGTTTCTTTTTGGTGATGAGTTTGGTGTTACAAACCTTGAATCACGTAAACACAAGCTTTTGATACCATGCTTGCTTGACTTTATGGATACTTTTTATCACCCCAAAGAAAAAACCCAATTATAGGTTTATGATTTAATGGTAGGGTTAACCCAAGGTAACCCAAGTTTAAGGTTAATCCAAGGTAACGAGTAAGAAGGTCAAAGTATGCGTGTGTAGGTAGATGCCCAATTTACATTGGGGGTTGTTGCTTCAGCCAATCCTAGTAACAACCCCCCCCCCCCCAAGGCAAAGACGCGATTATGTATGTACACACACTTGTGGTCCCGCAACTAGCCTTTCTCTCCTTTGAAGCTTCTCTTTGCAATTGATCACATTGAAAGGTTCTTTGTTCCCAAGAGTCCACACATCTAGTCAAAGGCCGAAGAAGCCTTTCTCTCATTGATCCGCATTTTCAGGAGTGGGAGTATTATTTTCTAAAAACAAAAAAAGGGAAAAAAACAAGAGGGCAATCAATGAGTACATGCCAAGAGAAAGCTGCGGTGATGATGATTTTTAAGTAAGTACCTAGTGTAAGAAAAAAAAAACAGAAGCTTTTGTCTTTTTTTTGGGGGGAAGGATTTTCAGCTTCCAAGTCCAAAGTTCCCTTGTCATGAAGAAGTGTCATAAAAGAGGGATTATTTCTCGAGGTTTTGTTTTTTCATGCACACTTCAAGAATAATTGTGCATGTGTGAAACACTGACTTCATAGATATCGACTATCGACACTAACTTACATGCTGCATTCATTTGATGCAAGTCATGTAAACCATTAGTCCTATTAGTCATGTAACCGTTTACTTCATTAAGTCTTGTTCCTTTGTGTAACCGTTTACTTTAGTTAGCCTCGTACCTTTGAGTCCAAGGCTTTCCCTGGTATTGGATGGAATTATATTTATATTTAATTTCAACTCCAAAAATTAAGAAAAAAAATTACAACTTTCACTTACATATTATTTACTTATTTGAGCTTCGCATTGTTACACAATATCAATGACAATCAACTATTTATAATAAAAAAATTATGTTTTCATATATTTATGTCAATGTCAAATTTAATTTAATTTAAATTAATATAAATTTCATGGACATGAAAAGACGCATGTTAATATCCATGTTTGTGGATAGGAAAAAAGAGTGAGATAGTTATAAAATGAAGATAGTTATTATGAAAATTAGTAGGAAATGAAAGTAGTTATGAAGTAGTTATTTTTTAATTGTCTTTGGAGTGGTCCAAGGATGACCATATGTAAAAATGACATATGAATTTTTTTGCAAAGAACCCATCATAAATGGATGGAGATACATTTATATTTAGTTTCAACCCCAAAAATTAATAAAAAGGGTACAACTTTCACTTACATAGTACTTACTTATTTTGTGTCTAGATTGTAAATTTTCATAATATGTAAAACAACATGATACTTATATATATATGTAATTTTCCAATTTTATTTAGACTTCATTGTTGTAATGTGAAATGGAACTCACTTACTTAAATTGCTGCCCATGACATTTTTGTGGATCAAAACAAGTTGGAAAATTAACTCCAAACAATACATGACATTGAAACAAACCATAGATTATTATTTTTTATAAATAAATAAATAAAAGGGGAAAATTAGAGCATAGAAGTGATTATTTGTTGTACCTAATTAAGAAAAGACTCTGCATCAGTATTAAGGGGAGGTTTTTTTTTCCATATTTGTCATGTAGCTATATTGGCGATCATTCATAATTCATTTTAACCAAATTTGGCTATGAATAGCATATTAAAAAAAAAAATTTTAACCCTTCACATTTTTGGCTATATATTATAACCCAATAGAAAAATCATATGACATTTCTAAAACACTATAGAAATTTGGTGACTAGAAGACCAAAAAAAACACATATATATAGCTAATTTGAAAAACAAATGAGCCAATTCACTAAATTTAACCAAAAAAAACAAAATGTTGGTCAATATATGGGATAAATTTTTTTGGCTTGAACTTCATCCCAACAATTTTTGATTGTTGCTAGACCCAATTACTAGGGTTTTATTTTTCCCTTTATTTTTTTGATTAAAAAACTTCACAAATTCCTTTTCCACATTAAAAAAAAAAAAATGGTCAATTTTACTTTAGGAAAAAAAAAAATCCAAAATTTTCCCAATTCTTTAGCATGGAGAATTCGAGTGTTATGCAGTTATTTAACTTCAAAAAAATCACCAATTCCTATTTTCAAATTATTTTTGGAATTTGAGAACTGTTGGACTAGGTTTTCTTTAATCAAAATAAAAAAATCATCAATCCCAGTTATTTTCCAAAAACAAAACCTTAAAGAACAAACAATTTTCATGAAAGAACAAACAATAACCTAGTGGTTTTCATGGCCACTTGATTTTTTCACAAAAAGTTTGAAAATTGTGGTTAGTTATATAAAAAGACTGGGTCTTTGATTTTGTTCAAAACTATGGTTATGAATCTTAAGAACCACCTTGACAACCACTAGGGATCTATTGTCTATTCCTCCTCAAAACCACCCAACATTAATTAATTGAAGTGCCCAAATCAAACATCAATATAGAAACTAAATTGTTATTGTTCATAGTTATATAGTACTTAGAAAAAAGCCACCACCACAATCATACTTAAAATATGATTAAGGGTTTGAGGTTTATGGTTGTTTAGACCAAGGAACTTTCATATGGGAACCAATTTTAGAACTTTCACTTTATATTGTGCCCTTCACATTGGGCAATTCGGTTGCATTGTGATTACATTTTGTAGTTTTTTAGGTCAAAATGTTGGGTTTCACATCTAGGTATGGGGTTTAGGTGTGAATTAGAGTTGGGGCTTTTGTTTTGGGGGTTAGTGTTCGAAGGGTTGCAAGTTGGCAATAAGAGTCATCAAACATCATGTGAAGTGGGTGTTGTTTGCAACATTGTGTGTTGGAATGTGATGGCAAGATGGTTAAGGATGAAGACATGAAGTCAATGGAAGAGAGTTTTTTGGTTGAAGGTAAAAACCAAATATTGAAAAGTGAAATTATTCATAAATGAAAAGAGGTTGAAATTTTTAATTAAATAGTAATTAATTCAAAACAACAAGAAATGTTTTTGAATGAATGTCACAGAATTGAAATAACATTCATTCATACACATTTGCATTTAGATTTGAAACCATCACAAGTTAAACAACATTTGAAACTTCTTCAATGCAAATGACTTAATGAAAATAGTAAAAGACATTGAAAATTCAATGGAAAATCAAAACATTCCAAATAGTGATTTCCAATGTGTTTCAAAACTTGTTCAATGCTAACAAAACAATGATAGTAGTAAGGATATTTTTCATTCAACATTAAAATAGTTTTTTTAAACATTTATCCAAATGAGTGAATGCAAGGTATGGTGGCTCACTTTTAAAGTCAATAGCAATTTTTGCAAGGTGTTTTGTGTTTAAATGCTTATGGTGAATAATCTAATTTTAAGTATATTAAATGATGACTCATTTTAGAATAACAACTTGATTATGAAAACATTTGCAGAATTATTTTTTCAAAATAATGCATTCATTATGAATAATGAACTTTTGAAATCAAATATATGGACTAATCAGTTGATTAAATTGTTAAGAAATTCAAATTTTCATATTGAATTCTATTCCAAATTATTTATAGTGATTAAGCATGGGTTGTTTATAGAACAAGGGTTGAAAAATGAGATCATAAAGTTAAATGTCAATTTTTTTTGGTGAAACCGTTATCATATGGTATTTATGAATTTTTTAAAGATCAAAATTGGACATTGTTTTCAAAAGTCCCTTTGAATTTTAGTTTTTTTCATTTATCAAATTTTTTGTGCCCAACAAGTACATAATTGAAATATTTAAATGGGTTTTATTCTTATGGACTTTATGAGTTTTCTTTTTTTGGATTTTCAAATGGATTTTACCATACCAATTAACATCAACATTTTTCAATATAGGATTTGATCTAGTTTTTAAAAGTTTCATAAGGGACTAAAATTTTAGTAGTCAAAAATTACACTAATGAAATCTTAGAATTCAAAATTATATCAATATGGATCATTTATAAAACATTTTTTGCAACTTTTATAAATGTTGTATTTGCTTCAAATGACACTAAACAGTGCATACACCCCAATACATTCAAAAACATTTGTATAACCCAAAAATCGAAATATGACTATAATAATTTAGAAAAATTGGAAGCAAAAAAATATATTAAGACCAAATGTAAATAATTTTAATAAAAATATTATTGAAAAAACTGATGAAAAGAACAAGAACATGGCTCAAATGGTTTTGTTGAACATAAAAAATCAAGTATGTGGAATCAACAAATAATCAAAAATAAAAATTAACAATAGGAACATCATTAGGTTGTAAAAGGATATTAAAATCATCAACAAACATTTGTGTTACTTTTGTTTAAAACTATGTTTGCCATTTCAAAAAAAAGATGCATCAAAGTTGTATGGAGATAGGTTTTTTGAGGCTATTAAAAGTATAATATCAAATGAACATGCATTCATTTTTTGTCTTGTCAAAGGATTTTGAGAAACCTTTAGATTTAGAACATGAAAATATATTATATGAAGAATACTTGAATTATGAAAACTTTATAGAAACATGAATTTTTTTTGTGTTGAATATAATAAAGGAGTATTTAATTACATTGTGTTTTTCATGTGCACAAATTTTCTAATTACAAAGATATGGACAATATGGAATGCACAAGTGTGTTGCAAATGTTCGATTTTTAAAATTTTGGTTTATAATGTTTTTACCACAAATGCCATATGAGGATCTTTTTCTATTCTTGTTCTTTTAAAAAGGAAACTAAAATATAAATTTGTATAAAAGTCAAGTTATGTTTGACCTAATATATAGTTATGAAAGTGTTATGAGAACTTTTTCATATTCCTTTCTATATTTGTATGCAAAAGTTTCCATAAAACTTGATTGACAAGATTTGATAAAATTTACAAATGTGAATTGAAAATAATTTTGATTTTTAAAAAAATCAAACACATTTAAAAGAGTTTTTTAAAAAACACACAAACTCATGACCTTTATGGGAAGAAAATATGAATACATAATACATTTTGGATCCATATCCAATTATATTTTATTGTGTTTTTTTATTTAATATAAGTGGACAAATTTGTCACATAAAAAATGCAACCAATATTGTAAACTTCATAAATATCAAGAAAATTAGTATTGAATGATATTGACTTTTTAAAAAGAATTGTATAAAAAATATAACACCATTAATGATTATGGTGATGAATGGGAAGATTTATAATCAAAATTAAAATGAAATACAAAAATTCATGAAGTAAATGGATGGGAAATTCTTGATTCAAAGGAAATAATTTTAAATGTAAATGATCCCAGCATAAATGTATTGTTCATTGACATTAAGAAAGTTGAATCATATGATCTCCTATAGGAAAGTCACACACAATCCAAACACAAATACCAAAAAGAAAAAACCATCAACATATAATGTTTCACAACATGTAAATGAACATATACCATATGCGAAATTTGCATTAAAAATGAGAAAACTTAATAATAATAATAAAGTTACTTGTTGACAACCTATTACATAAAAAACAAAAATATTCATGAAAACCTAAATACACATTTTCCTAATAAGGAAAGCAAGCACATGTGAAACATTTATAATTATGTGTACTATACAAAACATGTTACAATACTATATAAAAGAAACAACAAATTTTTATCCTTAAACAACCATATTTATGATGAAACTATCATACAAAGAAAAATCAACATTCAACATCAATGATTTCATTTTGCACTTGCAATTTCATTGAATAAAAACTTTCATGAGTCAAAAATTTGAATGGTGAAAGATGTGACATTTTAATAAAGATATACGATTGATGTCAATTAATAATTCAATAAACAAAATATTTGTTGTAGGTAATATCATGCCAACTTTCATTGACCACAAATTATGTGTTATGAAACAAGCCCACAACATATCATGGGCAATTTTGATGTTATAATGACAAGTGATTTTTTAATCAAAACTCCATTAATTTGTGATTCATGTATTTATATATATAAATTGATGGTTGTCATCCACTTGGAACAAATTTTTAGCATGAAGATGTTCTAAATTAATTCAAATGAAAAGACAACATGAATTTCATTAACATTTTAGATTGATTTTGAACAATGTCACAAAGTTTTCATGAAATAAATTTGATCAATAAATTTGTCTTGGCTAAACCACCACATACATAAAATACATTACCATATTTGTTTTACACAAATGCAAAAACAATTTTGCATTATAAAAACACAAGTTATTTGAAATAACAACAAATGAAATGTTTAGATTTTTGGCATGAAATGTCCATTTTGACACATGTCCTTCTCATTTTAAATTGTCAATTGAACCAAATCAAATAGTTGGGTTATTATTGAATTATTATTCAAAAAATTATGTTATGTCTCATGGCTTTGAAAATGTTGTAAATGGAATTTTTGTAAATTACACAAAATCATTTGTGGATAAAGTTTCATAAATATCTTTGCTAAGGTCCACTAGTTTGTAATTCATGGAATAAACACAAGAATAAAAAACTTCACATGTATGATTTTTTTTATTAATACTTGACAAGAAATGGACACCAAACGAGCAAAGAAATTATGAAATACAAATAGACAATAATCATTCCCATATCATCATAAGGATTTAATTATTTATACAACTAGATAAAACACACATTATACATTGTGGCACAAGGTTTAACATTTGACCTTGATTGCATAACAAAACATGGTTGAACATATGTGACATTATTTCAAATTCATTTTAAAGAACAATTTTACTTGTTGTCTCAAATATCAAACAAAAAATCCAAGTAGACCATATTGTTGAATAAGAAATGCTTCAACTTAGAACTCTTGCATGATACAAACTAATAATCGCTGCTTTGAATTATTATTGCACAAAATTTATAATAATACAATTGCTCAATACTCATTTTTAAAAATCACACTTTCAATACACACTTGTAGATGAAAATTTACTAGCATTCCATATCTTTTGTTTAAATGAAATAAGGGTGCAAAATATGTGTGTGAATTGAGAAATTTGTACTGTATTATCAAACAAATTTAAGATCTTATCATGCTATAATAAGCATAAATTTAACATGAGATCATGCTATAATATTTTATGATAGAATGGAATCCTTATCACCAACAACATCAACAACAAATTCAAATGTTGAATTCATTATTGACTATTTTAACAAAAACATACAAGAAACTTAATGTTTTATTGCAATCTATAAACCCCCCTAAGACGCAATTTCTTTTTGTTCCATTTTTTAAAACTCTTATCTTAAAAATGCCTATAAATGGTTCAAATATCATAATCCAAGACTTCAATATACATATGTTTAACACAATCACCACCCATAATCTACACAACATTGCAAGAAATTTATGACAAGTCAAGAGTTCAAAATCCACAACTATTAATAACAATAATCAAATTCACCAAATATATGGACAAATGCCTGTCAAGCTCAACGATGCCATTTTATACCAACACAAGCTTTATTTGTACAAACCACAAACCAATACACTTCACATTGGAATTGCCAAATTATGTGCCCCAAGTCATCACACAATTCAATTATTAGTTATTCAAGCATTAGGACTTGTGTGTTCATAAAACAATGTCATAGACAAATGAACCACAAAATACAAAATCTATTATGAATTACACATTTATTCTGGGCTTGCGGTAGACCCTTCTTTAGGGGAAATCTGAAATTTTATACTAGGAGATTTTTTGCACTGATATAACTCATGAGGGCTGTTTTTTTTTTTGTATAAAATTCATCTTTAATATTTTATGGCCACTAATTATCCTAATATATCAGGAGCCATGAAATATTAAACATGAATTTTTATTAAGGGTCAAATGCAATACATATGGATGAATGAGAACGCAATCCGGGACTCTAGAGACACTCAACTGCAAATGGGGATCATCCCTTGCTTAATTTTGACTAAATGATTTTGTTGGAATGTGTAATCGTTGAATCCAACGGTTGGATTTATATTTCCATCCATTGGTGCATTGATTGGACCATATTTAACCACAGTTAGTTTGTGGGGAAGGGGGGTTGGGGGGTTGAATCTGAAAGCTTTGACAAACCTCTTTGAGGCTTGTGGTATAATAATAATAATAATAATAATAAGATGACCTTACTTGAGGTAGTGGATGATATTCCCCAAACATGAAGATCCCAGTTGTCCCAGAGATGGAATCATAGAAAGGGCTGAAAGGAAAAGTGCTGAGATCCTGGCACATATGAAGTTAAGTTTTTTGTTCATCAATAAATGCATACGAACAATATTGATCATTAATTTCATGCACATTCTGCTGACCATACCAACTCGTTCAGAACTTAGAAGAAGACCCACATTCAGTTGACTATACCAACTCGTTCCAAGAGCAACTAGAATCTATCCAGTAAACCCTCGGAGTTTACCTCACACTTACCTGGCTAACTAACTTGGGGGTTTTTTTTTTTGGGGGTTTTTTTTCTTCCAATTTTTGTGATGTAATCGAAATGACGATTATCCATAAGATGATTTAGCCAGATTTGGTGACCAAAAAAAATAAAATGATAGTAAACAAAAAAAAGAGCCATCCTTCTCCTTTCTGCAACTTAGGATACAATCTGGCTATTTCAAAAAATTATACAATTTATTTAATTGTTTCAAATTTTGATGACTAAAAATTTCAAAAAACACTAAGTTTTCACCAATTTGAAAAAAACAATTGTCCCAAAAAAAACAAGTCCCTAAAATACCTATGCAAGTAGGTAAGGAATGCAATTGATTATTACATAGGTATGGATGTAGGTAAGGCTACTACAAAGGTAGACAAGTGTGGATGGTTAGTGCATTTCTAACCATTCTATTTAACTATGGGACGAAATGCAATTAAAGAACATTTTTCATGTTCAGAGACCATGCCACTCATAAGAATAAATGTTCATGGCATGGACCATGCCAAATGATGATTTGCAAAGTTAAGATCTAAGGCTTTAGATGCATGTTTTTATGATTTAGATTTGAATTGGCACCCTTTTGGTGGAAATGGCATAAGGATTGAATCATCATGTAATTAGCCTTTAATAAGTGAAAAGCAACTATTGAAACATATGTTCAAGTTTTTAAGTAGGCAAGTTGAATTTATGCGAAAACTTGACAAGTAGGTGGAATTTTATAATTAAACGATTAGCTTTAATTAGTTGTAAAATTCCATAGCTATTGAATCCCAAGTTTTAATTTGTTGTGAAACACTTTGCCTAAACAATCTATAGTCTTGGGGTGTATGACATGTATGCTTGGAATCAAACTAGGTCTTCAAATTGGGCTTTGGAAGTGAGGTTAGTTTTCATATTGAGCCTGAAGGTTCTTAAATTGTGGGTAACTAAGTAGAAGGGCACTTGATGAATTCTAGGTAAGGAAGGTAGACCCATGCAAATGGTTACCACATAGTTAACCACTAGGTTTAGGTTTAGATATGTGGCGACTCATCCATCTTGCATGGGGTGCTGGTTCATTTTGGACATGTGTCAAGACGCTAAATATCACCGAATGAGCTCTATCTAGGCCTTAGTGCACCACATTGTGTGCAGCCTTAGTGAAGCTTCCAAGATAGCCTTCCGGGATCTAGAGCTTCTCATGGGGATGCATGAACTTCTATGGAAGATGATTGTGTACAGAATTTGCAACAATTTCTTGTGATTTGAGATAGTTTAGGATTTTTGGAGTTATTTGGAGGGGGAGGTGGTTGAAGAAGCTTTAGACTTGATTTCTTGCACAGCATTTGAATTTTTGTTTCTTTTGAGAAGTGTATTCATCACTTGTCATCATCTGAAGAGACCTGCACTGGACTCATGAACCAGACAACTTAACTTACTCACAGAACTGGTGGATGGGTTGGCTTTGTTGATCAAAATTTGTTTGTGTGTTCAGATGGATGGTCCCCACAAACGGGCATTACTACAAGACAAATGCCTTAGTTGGCATTACTACCACAATTGTTGCTGATAAAATTTCCTTGTAAAGTCTAGTCCCAAATGGTTGTGTTACATAACCCTACACAACATCCAAACACTTCCCATGGTTGGAACCCTAAAACCCACAAAAAACAGAACAAAAGGCCATTCTCCCCATTAGCAACAAGTAAGTCCCACTTATGAAACTACTACACAATGGGACTTTTTTTACATTAGGATAGTGGTACTATCATGATACCTAGTTTACACCCATACTGAAGGTTTAGTGAACACCAAAAAGCTTAAACTACTTCCAAGAGGGGAAGCATCAATGGGTTATGTTCAAGATTATGTTACATTTTTCAAATGCAACGAAAAAAAATCTTAATCTTCTTTTTGTCAAAGCTGAACCTACAAACTCTATGGAACCCCTCACCAGAACTGGTTATTTGATTTGATTTTTTAATATGTCACAGTTATATATATGTCTTTGGGGATTGTCTTAGAACCTACGGTTATCAAGTTCCGATTCTGATAACCGCCCAACAGGGGCCATGAGTCCTTGCCATTAGGCTATCAACTTGATACTCATAACTCTGCAAAATACTTATTATTCAGCTCTCGGGGTGATTGCCTCTTTCCTACTGACATTGCCTAGTGTTATCAACTATGTCTTGAGCACTTTAAATCAATCAATTGGGTTGTTTTTTTTCCCTCAATTTTGTGATGTAGGTGAAGTGATGATCATCCGCACGATTTAGCGATTAAATATATAAATGTTAAAAGAAAATCATCCTTCTATAGAATCCAGCGATTTTTTATTTTAGATTTTTAGAAATTTTGGCAACTTAAAAACACCAAAAAAAACATTAATTTTTTTTTTTTTTCCCACTTTGAGAAAAAAGAATTCACCATTTGACGAAATTTTCCATGAAAACAAATGGGGGCAATGCGACAGCCTGAATTTGACCAGCCATTTTGGTCAGATCCTCTATCCTTTTAGGCTCCCAGGGGAAGAAAAAAAAGTGCAACTTTGCTTTCATATAAGCCTCTCTCAAAATGCCTATCCGGACTCGGTGGTGCCTTTGCACCTTGATATCATTTGCAGGTGGGTTGTCGGTGTGATGAAAGTTGTGGTTGGTTCAAGCTGTCCAACAATGTTTTAGAGGAAAACTCAAACTATTTCACCATGCAGAAATATAGAATCTTCAAAAAATTCTCTAAAAAGAAACCAAAAATCCTTCAAGATATTATAACTCCGTAACTAATCTCAAGTCTCAACACAAGTCAAAAAAATATCATCTTCCAAAAATCCTCATATAAAAAATAGACCTATTATTATTACCTAGGGGCCAAAATCCCTTAAGCTACTATTATACTCTATAACAAATCTAAACACAATATCCATGCCTTGGAAGGCAATGCCAACCAACACAAAGCATTATATATATATGTATATAAAACAAGGAAGAAGAAGTTGAAAATGGAGAAGAAAAGATATCTATTCATTATTTTCTGAATTTCCTAATGAGAACTTCTTGCCTGTACATTTTTTTGGATCCATGGCCTTTACAGGATTGGCTGATTGCACATTTCTCTCTCATATATGTAATCCTCTATACTAATGATAGTGTCCTTCATAATTGATGTAAAAAATCTGCCAAACCTTATTATTATTATTATTATTAGAAGAAGAAGAAAGCATTCTAACAAAGGAAAAAAGGGCTCCCCATTGTGCATTTTGCACTTTCAGGTGTGGTCTTTTGTTTAGACTTTGGTCTTTCCTTTTTTCTTCTCTTGTTCCCTTGTCGGGTGTTTTTTTTCTTTTTAAAATTTCAAATTTTAAAATTTTTTTAATTTAAATTTTTTAATTTTCAAAAATTATTTATTTACTAAAAAAGAAGAACTGAAAATGGAAAAAGAAAAGAGATAATATGTGTCATTATTCTTATTTCCTAATGACCTCATGAACGGGGGCATTTTCCATTTTGTAAAAACACCACTACTACATGCACAGGACTGGCCTCTTTGGCAGGAGACCCTGCTGTAATAGCCTGTCGTGATCATTATGCCACATAATGTGCTCGGTAGCAGGGCATTAATCAAAACTCCCACCAAGCTCGTCGTCAGGGTGCACCCTTCTTGATGCAAAGGATGTAGTGCCGTGCTGCTGCTGCGAGGGCATATATAACCAGTTAGGGTGTGGTGCCGCCCTAAGTGCCAAATTTCGAATAACAAAAAATTAGGGTACGAAAAAAAAAAGGAAATCAAAAACTCAACAACCGATGCCACCATAAAAGTGCGAAGAGGAAGGTGGAAAGTCCGGAAAGCTCGAGATGTTGTAGACAACAAAAAAAAAGAAGCATACCACAATTGTCAAAGGGTTATTATCCTTCACGCCCCCCCCCCCATCCATGTCATGTCTTGACAAGGTCGTGTCAAATTCACAAAGACAATCAAAGGAAAGAAAGAAAGAAAAAAAAAAGTTATAGAGGACCCATCCATGAATATTATTATTATTATTATCATTATTTCTATTATTATTCAAAAGCAGCTATGAGTTGTCTTGACAAGGTTCCCCAAATTCACAACAAAGACAATCAAGGGAAAAAAAAAAAGAAAAAAAAGTATAGAGGTCCCATCCATGAGTATTATTATTATTATTATTCAAAGCAGCTATGAGAGTGTCTAGGAGTGAACAAGAGCACTTTCAAAATGAATACTTCCTTTTTGTCAAAAGGAGTATGAATGGATGGATGGATGGATGGATGGATGGATGGATGAATGGATGGATGGATGGATGGATGGATGGATGAATGAATGAATGAATGAATGGATGGATGGATGGATGGATGGATGGATGGATGGATGGATGGATGGATGGATGGATTCCTTGACTGGGAATCTTTTGCAATTATGTACTATGGAATGGTCAAACTCCTGCTCATCATGTTGGGGGTAAGGCATCAGGCAGACCCATTAGGGCACTACGTGATGCGCCTAACATAATGGGCGAGGATGAGAACATTCCATGGCATTAAGAAGCTCTAGGGTAAGTAGATTCAACTACCATCTATCTACACATACCTCCTATATGCTTCCAAATCTTGATGAACGGTTTTTGCATTTGTGAATCATGTGTTTGAACGAACCCATTCATGCTTAAAAGAAAGAAAGTTCGGCTTCTTAAAGATTGATGATTTCTCATATAGGTGTATGAACATATGAACCATTATTTGGAATTTTGTTTCCACGCAGGAAGCTTAAGAGAATTTGTAAATGCAATATTAATTTGCATTTTCTAAAAAAATTGGCGCAAACTTTTGAGAAGATTGTGCATATGGAAAAAAACTTGATTTCATTGGTGATTTTTTAATTTGCCAGTAATTATGAAAGATTTAATAATCATGACCAAGACTCTCAAAAGCATGTTTCAAGCTTTTGCAATGGTTGCTTACAGAATATTGTTTGACAGATGAATGAAAGAGAATGAAGATGTAAACTGAAGTTCGTTCACACAAAACAAAGGGACCAAATTGTTTTATTTTTTCCTTCTTGTGTTTTTGTTAGAAACGAGACCCCATAAACTTCAAAATCCATTAAGCGAAACAACAACACTGCATAATGGACAAACAACTTAGGCAATGAGTCTCCAGTTAAAAATGAAGAGAGAAAACACTTGATTAGTAAGACAAGGAGGAGGAGGAGAAGAATATGGCCTTCCAAACCTCTTGATCTCCATAACATTTTTTTCATTGGTCATCAAAAGTAACCAGATCTGCCTTTGCGAGTACTGAACAATTTAACAATCTAGATGTGCCCATTACTAACTTCCCGACCAGGGAATATGTGGTAGCAGCAGCTCTCATAAAATGATCTCCAAAGGCCAAATCTGTACTCATCTTTTAAATGTAACTGTCACCTAGGAGGCAAAAAGTGGTAATCAGGGCCCTGCTGTGAACCTTTCACTTCACTTTTCTCTTGCCCAACATGTTCTGATGCAGCTTGCCCTCTTTGCTTTGATCCTTCTTACCCTTGAAGAAACCTGAAACCAGTCCCCATATTGGGATAAACCACTCTGGAACTGTATCAGATAATACAGAGGGTTGATGATAAGCTTTTTGTAATCCAGCAGGTGTAACTCTTGCAAGCTCTCCAAGGCCAAGCCAAGTGAAGCAGGTTACATCCCCAATTTGAATGTTTAGTACCCTGCCAGAACTAAACTGCGTCAAGCCACCTTCAAAACCCTTATTGGGCCATTCAAAGCTTCCTCAATGCATGAATACTTTCTGCCTCTTTAGTGACTATTGTAAAAAGATGATGCTGTCAAAATTGACAATTGTTGCAAATCAACTCAGACAAGAATGCATAAACACAAGTCATTACCCTTATCCACTGAACAAACCCCATTCTATTCACCAATAAATGAAATGCACACACACATGTACACTTTCTCACTGAGGTTTCGATAATAGGTTATGATGTTAGATAGTTAGATATGCACACCAGCCAATATTGAAAAGCCTCCAAGATGGACAGTACAACTCAAAATACAAAGAGGTGATAAGTGATATCGTTGACTGAGGTGATTATGAACCTGAGCACTGTGGAGCAAAATAAAACAACACCCAGATGATTGAAGTGTTGTTGCATGACCCTCTCTGCTCCATTAAGCAGTTGATACTGCAGGTTTTTTAGATCCTCCAAGAAAGGCCCCATGACTTAATGCACTTGTGCTCACAGAAGGTAATTGCAATGATATTCTGCTTAATCCAACAAAACCACAGAACAAGTTATGAATTGGTATGACAGCTAGTATGAAAGAAACCACCCAGAAAGGTTTAAATTTCAAACCATCACTGGGCTAAATATATCAGACACAGAAAACTCAGCTTCACGATCATTACAAGAGCTATAGTAGTGTAACATGCTCAGCACTGTGCCCAAGCACAATGACCTTACAGCTTCATTTCTTGGGACTTATAATTGGAAAACCATTTAGGGTCAGACATCGTATGAAATACAAGAGTATGCTTACTGCTGCTAATTTCTGGAGGATGGCATGAGTCTGGCAAGGCCTGCACCTGCTATCCCACTGACCATGCCAACAAGGCTGAGCTCTGCAGCTTTGTAGAAGAAGCTGTAGATCCTCTTTTGAACATAGAATTCCTGGAGAGGGTGGCTCTTGTCAAATACATTGATGGGAATCTTTTGAATGGTATTTGGGAACTTGTACTCGAAAGTTGATCCATAAGATCAGCTAGGGGCCAGAGACCAGCAAATGGCCATATTGCAGACCACTATCGTGAGTACATTTTCAGTTGCCACATCCCACTCTTTTCTTATCCTGCCTAATCCAAGAAATAAATGAGTCCTTTCCTGATATGATAACTTCCATCAAAGATCTTTCCTGTACAGATAAGGGATCTTCTGCTTACCTTTCCCCACAGTGCTGACACTCCCACCGTATACCATATCCAATTGTAAAACCTTGCTCCAGTGTCCGCTTAAAGAGAAATGCTGGATCTGCAAGAAGCCTGGACAACATAAACTTGTCAAATAATCAAAAATAGTACAATAACAGATAATCTATGAGATTGCAGAGCAAAAACTCTACACAATAACACTTTAACCAGTTTCAGCAAAAACCAAATTAGCATGATAACAATGAGTGCAGTCATAACATTATGAGCATCACTCATAAAGTATCAGACCATCACCTTCACAATGAATAGCAGTCACTAGCTGCCATGACTCCACAGTAACTTCATCCACTCCTGGCAGTGGGTGTAGACAAGAAGATGACAATCTGCCCAAAATTTCAGGCAAAAAATGATACAAATTCCTTGTCCTGAGATACTGTTGCATTTCTTGGAACCAACAGGAAGACTCAGCCATGATGTTGGCTAGCACTGAAGAGACATAACTAAATTTTAAAAGTCAATACTATCCTCACTCAAGCTGCAACAAGCTTGTGAAGGTGAGCTTCAGATCAATTTAAGCTTGTCCCTTGTACAAGCAAACATCTAGGCCAATGGCATAGTGAGGCTTACATATGCAGCTTGCCTAAAGAGTCACAAAGGCCCACTGGCCCTTTGAAGGTGAACAATATACTTACCAACCAATGAAAGCCCTTGACACAGATGGAGGAACTATTCATGATACAGCCCTTGAGACCAACAGTCTTGCATTTAGTGACAAAAATCTCACCATCTGCCCTGAGCTTATAAGTCCCTGTTTCACCAAGCAAGCAAGTCCATAACATGTCAACAAGCAAGTTGAAGAAGAGGTACAGAATTAGAAGGCCCCATGCTCAACATGCCAATGTTCTGGTTGTCATCTTTAACACAGTTTTGAAATTCCAATGACATTGAGAACAATCTCTGCACCCTTGCATTAGCCTGACCTCTAACTCTAAATCTCCGCATAGATTTTCATCAGAAGAACCTGAGGTGTGAGTATTCTTACAACTCAAACCCACTGCTACCCTTAGGCCAAAATCACCAACTCGGCAGCTTGACATATTCCTGCAGGCAAGTCATTAATTGTCTGAACCACTCTTGCAAAACAGCTGCCACAACTTTTTGGTAAATTATTTGCAGGGCACAATATAACACAAAGAACAAGTTCATGTTAATGGTTGAAAGCACAACTACCCACTTCCCTTTGCAATGTTTTGCAGGAGCAGTTTATTTGCTATAAATGCTTCAAACTAAGAAGTTGACAAGTTCATAACACTGCTGCTGCTGTAGTAATACACAACAAATAGAGAGAATGTAAAAGTCACCTCAGGAACTGCCAATCTACCTCCAAACAAGCCTCCATCATCTCCACCATCATTATCTCCACCTCTATTGAAGTTTTTTTTCCCAATGTTTCCTCCATTGCCCCCTGCTTCAGCCTGCCACAACCAAGAAACGATAAACAATAGACAAACAACCAGAAAGGTTGAGAATTATGTTTTCCGTAGCTTGTGGCAATAGAAGAAAACACAAAAGGCAGAGCAAGAGAGAAGGAAACAGAGAGAGGGGAAAACGAGAACAGGGGAGAGGGGGTAGGGTTCTTAGTGGGGATACCTGAGATGAAACCCTAGAAGTGGATTGAGACAAATCAATCTGGATTTCTCCAAAGTGGCACCACCGCCAAAGGCACAGTACTTCCCCTTCAGGTCCGGGAACACAGACCTGACCGAGCTGTGAGGAGGCAATCCTTGCTGCTGCTGCTGCTGCGACTTCTCTTCAGTCCTAAACCCTCGCACACTCTGAGACATTGTTTTTCACACGACTGCTCTTGTTCTCACCACATTCATCGACGATGTTCCTTCGATAATAATGCCGCAGATGCGCAACAACAACAGGCTTCCCCTCGAAGCCGCCACACAGATTCATTGCCATGGACACAGAAGGATTCTCCACAAATGCCGGAATAAGAAGAAGCCTTCCTCCGTTTCCGATACACACAATTGCCGTCCAAAAGTTGCGCAGAGTGAGAGTCCGACGAGGAGCGAGGGATCATGGAGAGCCCGGCCGGTGAAAGAAGAAGTTCCATTTTCGCAAGCGATTTCCAGTGCGCTGCAGCAGCATGCGAGAGCAAACGCAGCGCGCAGACGCTGCGCACCGCAACAAAAGCGCTCTTGTTCCCAAACGCCACTTGTAAAGTGCGAATCCCTATCGGCCATTTCATAGCTTAACATCCACTCATATACATCCACGTGGAAAGCGTCGCCAAGATTACGACCCTAAACCTATTACCATCTGAAAAGGACCCAAATTATTACGGCGACTCCAGACGACTCGCAGCTTTTCTTTTACTGGCGAATTTTCGCCAAATTTCGACCTGAAAAATACGATTTCGACCAATACAAAGGATTTTTCATGGGAAGAATGGCCCAAATTCGCCAGATTTCACCGGGAAAAAAGTTTCAAATCGCCAGGTTTCCATGATAAGTTCCAGTAGGTAGCCAAAAATATAGAAGGATTGTGCTATTTTTCTACTTTCATATCTAGTATATAGCCACATTTGGCTAAATTATTTTCTGGATGATTGCCACTTTGACTATATCCTTAAAAGTAACTGGAGCAGTGTTTGTTGTGTGGCCAGTTTTAGACACTTGGCGACACACAACAAAAGGGGCTGCAAATATTTGACCACAATTGGGAGGTAGAAAGTTCTCAATTCGCCATATTTAGACATTTTTTACACATTGGCTTCTATCTTGTCAACGCCCCCCCCTCCCCCTGCCCCAAAATAGTGGGATTTTTAAAAGTTTGAATTTAGGACTCTGACCTGTAGCCAAATTTGGCTAAACCCTCTTGTAAATGATTGCCAGTCCACTTACCACATAAAATTGAAGAGCAAGGGGTGTGTCACAATGTGGCCTTGCCATTCAAATTAAAAAGCATCTTAGGGCAAAACAAGATTTAAGGAAAACTCAAATATTTCACCATGCAAAAAATATGACCTTCAAAAGACCCTCTAAAAGAAACAAAAATCCTTCAAGATATTATTATAACTCTATAACTAATCTCAAGTTTCAACACAAGCCCAAATATCATCTTTCAAAAATCCTTGTATAAAAATAGACCTATTATTATTACCTAGGGGCCAAAATCCATTAAGCTATTATACTCTATAATGAATCTAAACACAATATCCTTCCTTGTGTTGGTAGGCAAGGCCAACAAAGTGCACAAGTGATGTGTAGTGTGCAAGAACCTCGTCTTAAATAGCTACTTTACCCTAGTGTCAGTTTCATCATTAAATAAATCTTTAAAATAGTGAAATGAAATTTCGAGAAAATATGAAGTTGAGGTGTTGAAAACCATTCATAATTATCGTAAGCAATTAATTTGAATAATTTCACTCCTCATATGACAATATCATAGTAGATCATGAAAAAAAGATAATTTCAAAATTTATAAAAACGAATTAGTTTTTGAAAAAAAAATTAATTATTATTTTTGTCCATGTGGAAATTGACCCTAGGCTATGATATTACAAATTGACTATTCAAGATAATTAAGGCGAAAAATAAAATCAAACCACCAAATCCACCAATTTTCTTGGCTATAACAGTTTTTCCACACACTCACTAACAAGCCTATTCAACACCCTTTGCATATTAATACATTAATAGTATAACCCTTATGTGTATATAGATAAGGTTTTTAAAACCTTGCTCAAGAGTCCATACCAATGTTAGGAGGTTTTTGGATTTCAAGAGCTTCAAGTCCTATTTCTAGGTTAGGTTCTAGGGTGTATGGACTAAAGGTTGGAGGTTTTCTTAGAACTATTGTTGAAACCTAATTAAGGAAAGTTTATGTATTTATCATCCATCCAAACGTACTCCATCATAAATATTGTTTTCAACATTTTGTGTAGGATTGAAAAAACATATGGTTCTTCTAGAAATATCATAATAATCAAATACATTTGGCACCTCAATGCTGAATTATTTATCTATTTATTAAAATGCATTATGGCACTTTTTTTTTCAATGTTTTCATGTTGCACTATAAAAAAATATTTATATAAATTTTTGGTAGTATTTACACAAGCTAAAATGGGTAAAGAAATATTGGTTATAGTAATGTTCAAAAGCATTATAAGTGATACAAGATAAGCAAAATTGTAACATTATTTACAAGTTTTCAATGAACACTTTATTCAAGAGCAATTGGTTGCCAACAAGCCATAGAAATATTTTGTTGGTAGACCAAGGAAGTTTGTAGCTATTACACTATTACCTCCACAAGTGATCAAATAATTTTGAAGACGATGAGGAATATTTGCTAGGGATGGAAACAACAAAACAAGAGAGGATTTACTCTTATACAAACTAGTTCCAACTTCATATGTTGCCTTCCATTATTGATGCAATAAAGAAACATGATAACAATTCTAGTGCACTACAATTTTTTGAAAATAACATACATGAAGCCCAATGTGTTAAGTCCCTTTGGAAGATTCAGTAGGGTATGTTAATAGAGTGGATTGCTACAAATGGTCAATTGAAACCATACTACATACATGTAGTGGAACTTAATACTACAATGACATCCAACAAAAAAAATATTATAATGTTGAAGGAATAACCAAAAATTCATGATTGTCTTGTTGCCATGTTACAAAAAATATGGGACAAGTTCAACAAACATTTTCAACCAACATAATGCAACCTATTCTTTGTGGTATTATGAAATTTTGCAAAAGAGCCTTAAAAAGTTTATAGTCACAAAAAATGGACATGTTGATTCATGAAACAACACATGAAATTTGTCTTTCAAAATGGTCACAATAGTAGCAAGTGAACTAACATTTACTTTGTATGAACAAGGATGCAACATGGCATATTGGGTAGCTTACCTAGTGAAACCTTGTACAATATTCCACCAACATTTACTGTTGATATTTATCTAATACATGTTTATTTCATCTCAACATTAGAAGAAAGGACTTGGGAGAACATAGGGAAAAAATTGCATTCAAGCTTTTAAAGGTTGAAGATTAAAAAAACAAGTTGAATTGGTTGTATGTTCAATTGCAAACAATTTCTTATTCCCCACTCAAATTGAGTTCATAGGTACTACTCGTAGATGTTTGCCACTATCTAATGAAGTAAAAGAATTATAGTGCACATGTTCAATTGAAACCTTATTGACCTTTAGCGAAAACCATTGGTCAACATTAGACACAACAAATTAGTTCATCCACAAGATTTTGATATCATACTTGCATATTCAAATTACCATTATTTCTTACATTTTGGTTTGTAAGAAAATAAAAGACGATGTGATTACTAGATTGTTGGTTTGTGCACAATAGCTATGATTTTTCGGACTATATGAAGCAAACATACCCAAATATCTTGATGATGTTCATTTTAGTTAATTATACTAACGTCCTCAAACTAATTACTATCATTATACAATGCCTATTGAAACAAGCTTTTATAATACAATTCAAATCTTAGACTACTACAATCATGAAGCAACAAATTAAAGGTGGATAAGATCAACAAGTTGATTTCAAGATGAATAACCTTAAGCCTCACATTTTTTAATAATTATATTGTGTTTGGAAATAAGTGTAAAGGATGTAGGAAATAATTGTGAAATTTTGGGATAAGACCTGAATTACTAAGGTTTTCAAATGTGAATTTCAACTTGTTACAATAGAAGCAAATGCAATCACTTTTTTATGAAATGTCACACACGACAACAAAAGGTGTCCCTATATGCCAAATGATTTCACTGAACTTTTAGTGAATTCACTAGTCTAGTGAATAAGGACTGTGAATTACACTCACATTTCGTAGTAGTGACATTAGACATTAAAGAAAATAATGAAATAAACATTGAAATTGATCTAACATAAATAATATTAGTGAAAATGAAAGAATGATTACAAGCAAGTCATGTAGTTACAACACCAATTACAATTGCAATTACAAGATGTAAACTAGTGGTTTAAACACAATAGGACTACAACAATTCATTAGGAAATAAAAGACATATCATACATCGTATTGTTTGGATTGGGCACAATTTCCTTAGTAGCTTCAATTTCATTTGTTAAATCTTTCATAAAATTTTCCTTGCAATTAAATTGTTTTTGTGAGCTTGGGGTAATCCTTTCTCTTGCATTGGAATGAGAAGATGTTAACCTCCTATAACAATATACTATAAAAATCTACTTACATTATAATCAATTGTGACAACTTCCTTTGAAAACCTATTATAGTTGGTGTTTGAAAATGTTGAGGAATTCAATGTCAAGTTGTTGATAGTAAACAATAGTACCTTTTTCCAAAACTTTGCAAACATTTAAATGCAATTTGTGAATATAGGCATAGGTTTTCACAAATGGTCAAATCTTCATGGTCAAACTCTAAATCTGGATTGGTTGGCATAATCATAAGTCTACATTATGAAGAGAAAAGCCTTTAAAATAACCCTAATGAAAAAGTACAAATATTATTATGAGCCATCAAAAAATTCCTTTTGACCACCTTGCATGTAATTTTTTAAGCAAATTGGAGTCCCACAATCAAGCATTATTGTTACAATTCCCAATTCAATCAAACCAACCCACACATGTCAAAATCATGCACAATAAGGGTGCAAATCCCTCTTTACTTGATACATAAATGTTAAAACACACATCAATATTTACATTAACAATGTGATGACCACTATTAATGAACACATTAGTTTATAAAACTTTGGAATATTATTGTAAATCAACTCATCCATAAATGGCAACCAACATTGTGATTTAACTTGTGTCTTTCACATTGCCTCCACTTCTTGAACGGAGTGCCCTTAATTTTTAGGAACAAAAATGAAAAAAAAAAGAAATTAAAAAATAGTAACATGAAGGCAAACAAAAATAACGTTATAAAAATGCCACATGTGATAGTCAAAGACATGAATGTTTGCACCAAGATGAAATTGGAGACTTAATTGATGTAGTTATTTTGTGACCGCACATGCCTTTGCATTATAATGAATAGATCTTTGAATAAATTGTTTAATGAATTGATCCCTCCTTAGTGCAAAAACTATCAAATATGACATTGTCAATCCCATTAATGGAAGTTGACCATTTTAACTTACACAACCATGACTTAACCATGAGCACATGTTGCCATTGCAATGGCTTGTAAAACCAACATTGTTTATCAAATAATTCATTGGTCTCAACTACATATGATATCTATGCCAAAGCCCAAATGATGCAAATTGTATTTTTAAATATTCCCAATACATGCACACAAATCTAAACCCTCACAAAACTACAAAACCCATGAGACCAAAATATTGAAAAAACTATTAACAAATGATAATAAATGACAAAAGCCAAAGCTAAAAATACTTCATCTTTTGCAATGACATAAAACCCAAAGTTGTTTGTAAAAAACCCAAACATCTTGTTGGATATGGAAACAATGTTTTGTTTTTGGGTTTGGAAAAATAAAACAAATCATCTTCAACCACACACAAACCAAAATTTTACTAGTAAGTATATGTGAACTACAAAATATAACAATCAACAGTCACTACTCATTTGTAAACAAGTTTCTTACACAACACACTTGTGTACCCCAACATGAAATGTTAAATTCACAAACCATGTGATAAGGTATTCCCACACTATTTGCATAACATGCATAACACCATACCCAATCGAATGTCACACCCATTAACCATCTTGTGACATAAACATCAACTCCAAGTCTAAATAGACATTCATAAAACACTAGGAAAAATTTAAGATTTACTACTTGAACATATGTTGCCCCTTTTACATAAGACACCGAATTATCAATTTCTCATAAATTTGACTCCTTTAATTAACTTATTTAACAACAATAACTAACAATACTAAAACATCATTGTAATGGAAATTGCAAGCTTTTCCCTAAATACAAATACTTAAAATGAGGCCTTGAAAAAAATAGTTTGTTAAATTGGAACAATCAAATGCCAAAACAATGTGTAATGTACAACATGTTGTAATAACTACACTTGCACCCTTGATCATATGATATAATCCATTTTGTTAGAGACAAACCATATGTACTAGGAGGAGCCCTCTATCATATGGGGTTCCTCTTACTACAATGTATGGAACTCCTACTACATAAAACACCATTATCATCATTGTTAAGTGGATAGGGTATGTCTTTTGAATAAATTGGTAAAATCCATCTTTTTCCATATCACCAATGTTTCTTGTTCGCCAACCTAATGACATGACATATTTACTTAAATTTAGTAAAACTTCATAAAACACCCATTTTCAAGCCAATGTTATTTATGCTAATTCACTTGTACAACCAAATCAATAGTAAATTTCAAAGCAAGAACATGTTCAAAATAGAAGGCTTGCTTGAGCTTCACACACTTCAAATCCCTTCCACCCTTGACAAGATCATCATTGTATGGTAGTCAAAACCCTTCCACTATGGTAGACATTATGAAACATCTTCTTCAACCCTAAACCACATGAAACCCATGACAAAGAAGAAGGCAATGAGGATATGTATAATTTTTCTTTCATTTGGTTTTTCATTCACAATTTCACCTTTTTTTTTATACTAATAATGATGAACTATTGAAACCTATGTTAGATTCTTCATTGAATCCCCTTGAAACAAGCCTTGCTAAACTCTTGGGATATATGTGAGAATTACAATATAACTTGATGTTAAATAAGACTTATTATTAAACAACACAAAGGACATTCACCAATCCATTTTGTAAAAAACTTTTAAAAGATGAACCCTTGTCCTACTCCATGAACAGTTCAAAATAATACTTAGTTAATTACATAGTTCATAATTAATATATAATTATTATTAATTACTTAATATTTTTATAGAAAATTAATAGTAACATAAACTAGGTTATTTTTAATGGAAATTCATGAATAATTAGCAATAATATCATTTATTATTATTATTTAATTAATAATTAATTTAAATTACTTGCAAATTTTATTAACTATTGAAATTTATGATTATCCAATCATTTCTTATTTTATTTCATAATTTAATAATTTTACTGATGATAATTAATAATTACAATAATTTCATTATTTTTTGTAAATAATAAAATATTATTAATGAATAATAATGTAATGATTATTTTTACTAAATTTTAATTAATTAATTACGTTTACTTAATAATTTAAATAATTTATGTTATTATTAATGTTACTTCATTAATAAGTAGTAATAAATAGTAGGTAGGTTGGTAAGTGGGTAAGTAATTAATTAGTGTTTAGTTAATCAATTAATGACCTATTATATATAATTTACAAAATTGAAAAAAAAGACAATATTTATCCCATATGTTTTGTGCTTCATTTCCATCTTGTAAAGGTATATAAGGAAATGTTTTTACCTTACATTTTGATATTTAAAACATGTGTAATTTGGTATGAGCCAATTAAAAAGGTTTAACCCTAAAGGCTAAATCTAAAATAAAATAAAAATATTTACATAATCTACTTCCTAATTATCTACCTACCTACCTATTTAATCCTACCTACCTTCTTTTTTGCTTACTTACTTTCCTACCTATTTTCATGCCTAGATATTTATTTTATTTTATTTTGGCCAAAATTCAAATAACATGTCACATGGCAAATTTTTATTTTGCCATGTGGCATGGTTTGACACCATCCAAAATAGATGATGAAGATCCATTATGTACTTTAAAAACACAAATAAAAAATTATTATTATGTTGCCATGTGACACTTTGTAATGGGTTATAACATAGTTGTAAATAATGGTGACTAATTGTAAACCTTATATGGATAGTCAATGGATGAAGGTGTATATGTTAAGTGTATACACCATCCATGTGAAATGTGATGACATCATGCTAAGTCATCATTTGCTTCCAAATGTTACATGTGACTTCACTTATGTAACTAATGGATTTTAATTGTGCATGTTGAAAGTAACTTATTTTTAATTGCAAATTATAATTGCAAATTGAGACTTTTCTTCTAGTGATTTAAATTGGTATAAACAAATTAATCTCAAGCAATTCAATGCAACAAATCCATATATCTTTTTTCTAACCTTAAAATAAATTTAGTTTATTTTATTTGTTCAAAAAGGAATATGAATGCATTGTCCTTTCAACAAAAAACCTTTGTGTCTTTGTATAGAACAACATCATTGCCTTTGCACATCCTTCTATCCAAAAATCACAATTGCATGTTGAAAAAACATTATGACAATCTTGCATTTAGGTTTTCACAACTTTCAACAATTACAAAATTACAAAATTTCTTCATTTCATGCAACAAATTTTTAAAAGTTTATGACAATTTAAAAGAGATTTTAATTAGTGCTAAATCCATTTGGGTACAATGATGTTTCAAACTTATTCATCATTCATTTCTTTTTATTTGATGTTATAACAAACATTGAGTAAGTATTAAAGTACAAGGGTAGTTTCAACACATGTATGTTGAATAATGAATTTAATTTGAAGGTTCCAATTCAACAAAAAAAATTCATTAATGAAAAAATTATCTATTTCCATCAGATAATATTTTGCTTTGGCATTTTATTCTTTTGAAAATTTCAACATCTAAAAAATAATGTAATTATTGTTGAAGTTGCCAAGGTTTTATTGTATGTCCATTTCAATATAGGAATATCATATAAGTATTAACATATTTCAATTTATATATGAGTCTAAAAACATCTCGACCCACACCTTTTATTTGGGCCTTACCAATGTTTACCATAACCAAAATAAAGTGTTAATTATTTCTTCATTCCAACCTATAAACATGAAATATTGAACACTAAAACATAAGAGATTGGAGTAACATGTTTGGAAGAGGGCATTGGAAAAACCCCACACCTTGTGCATTACCCTACATAAAACACATGAAACATGTGCACTTGTGTATGTTTCAATCCCATTTTTTAGCAACACCCACACAAGACCCATGATGCATACATCTACCTTTCTAATTGTGATTGGTTGGTTGAAGTTGGTAATCGGAACTAATAATGTTTCCTTAATTGGGCCTGACTGACATAACCTCCATGATTGCACCAATTCCATTTTGGATGAATTTGAACCCATCCAAGTTATTAAACCGAATTAAGCTTGAATAATTTTTTTCCCTTATGTACTTACCCATTAAAAAAACATTTGCCCATGTACCCACCTCACCCACCCAAGCTACCTACCTACACTCAGTCAATCTATCTTTATTTGCCAACCCTACCATCACCCTGCCCATTATTGGTTAAACCTTTATTTTTGCACAAAACCTTTATATCTTCTTGGTTAAACCTTTATTTCTCAATGAAACTTTTATATCTTCCTAGCAAAACCTCCTTTGTTTGGCTAAAATTTTACAACTTGGCAAAACCTTTTTACTCCCTAGCTAGACTTTACTTTTCAACAAAACCTTTACATCTTATTGGTTAAACTTTTATTGTTTGGCAAAACCTATATATCTTTTTAGTTAAACCTCTATTTTTTGGCTAAACGTTTATTTTTTGGCAAAACATTTTTTTGGTTAAACTTTTATTTTTCGGAAAAACCTATTTGTTTTTTGGCTATACCTTTACTTCTCGACAAAACCTTTAAATCTTTCTAGTTAAATTTTTACCCTTCAACATTTTTTTTTGTCTCTTTTAGGTTAAACCTCTACCATTTGGCAAAACTTTTTTTTTTTTTAAATTTAACTTTTGTCCCTTAATAAAACCTTTTTTTTTTCTTGGCTAAATCTCTACCTCTTGGAAAAATATTTATTTTTTCTTAATTAAACCTTTACATTTTGGCAAAACCTTTTTATTTATTAGCAAAACATTTTATTTTTTGGGTAAGCCTCTACCTTTCGATAAAACCTCTTTGTTCAGGCTAAACCTTTACTTTTGGCAAAACCAAGCCATGGATGTTTCCATTTTGAACAACTCGCAAACATAGCAAATTTGTAATGAAAAAAGGTAATTAATTGAACAAAGAACAAAGACAAAGCCGAATGAGATTGATTTCAAAGTGAAGTGCCATGCTTTGAAGATGTTCAATGACATTTATTGGTAAAATTAACCTTTGACAAATTGTTACACATCATTGACGTACTTGTGTGGGGGGTGGGGTTTATCCCATGTAACATCTTCTCACAAATTGAAAAGGATGATGATCTTGTCGAAACAATTCAATGAGTAAGGTTGGTCATGCAAAGCCTTTTAGGTTCACTTGGTATGCTCATAATTGGATTTTAAACTACCAAGTCCAATTGAGAGAAGGAAATGCAGACCATGTATGAGTATCATGAACACAAAATGATTTAGGGCCAATAAGTTTACAAACCATTTTTTTTCTTAACATTGTTTTTCCATCATGCATTTGAATCATGACATTAAATTTTTTTTCATTATGCTTCAAAATACCACAAAAAAGGCCTTTTGTGGTAGATGTGGTTTAGTTCACATTTTAACATTGACAACTTTTCACTCATCATCATGTAGCGAGGTTGTAAAAGTTACAACAAATTATTGAAAAAACATGGGCATTTTTTATGACCATTCCTTAAACAAATATCCACCTTATATGATAGTGTTAGGCCATTGTAGCCTAGATTAAAATGGGAAATTTATGTATCTCAAAAATAATTTATACCATGTTCATTTATTTTTACAATTTTGTAACTTTTCACAAATTTTTATTTTCCCAATTTGCAATATGTTTGCCCTATCACCCTATGTCAAATTCCACATGCATGTTTCAATACATTATAAATGGGTTAAATTAAAACAAAATCGATAAACAATGTTTTCATCTGTATGTGCAAACATCAATTGTAGGCATGCCTTTATTTTAATACCCAATTTTTAGTACGCACATTGTTTAAAATTTGTTATCACTTTTAGGGTGGTCACAAATGTCAATCTGTCGTTATTTTTGTAATGGAATAATATCTCTTCACAATACTTGTATAAAAATGTATTGTGTAATGTCAGCAAAAGCCCCCCCATTGATTTAATAGGATTTGATTGTGCAAGTATTACAAAAAGTTACTCCCTCATCATCTAAGGTTATTTGGGTCCATTTTTTCACCAAACATAACAATTGCATCTAATGGACCAAATGCAATAGGAAATATTTAAATTATAATTATAAATTAAAAAGGCTTAATAATATAATAAATTTATATCATAAGTTATATATTTAAACATATTGTCAAATTTTATCAAACAAAACCTATTAATAAATATTCAAATTTGAAATTACATATCAATATCGCAAGTTTGTAATTCAAGAACTAAATAATACCATTAAATTTTAAATTGACCATTTTTTCTTTTAAAAAATAATCCTAACTAAAATAGTCCAAAAAACTATTTGGAATTTTTTTTCAAAAAAGTTGCCACATTTATGAAATTACCAAGATTTTTGGTTTTTTTCATTTGAAATTACCATATTTAGCTTATAAAATCGAGTGGATGGCCAACATGTAATAGGATTAATCAAAAATAAATAAAAATTATTTGTTTTGTAACTAGATTTCGTTAAATCGTCTTGTGGTTGATCGCCACTTTTAGTGCAACATGAAAAGATCAAAAGAAAACCATTAAAAGTTTTGATTGAAATAACATGTACATTATTATTTTTTTACTGTGCTAGATGAAGGTATTGTTGAATTGTACTTAAAGGTGCAATCACACAAATAGGAGCCACAACAAGTGTAATACCTTTTTAATTTTTCACATTCAAAAGTGGTGATTTAATTTGGTGTTGAAAGTATAAAATTTTCTTATATTGTAAGATTTTTAGTATATCATTGAAACAGGTGAATAAATTTGAAAAATATCCAATGAATAAAAAGTTTTCAATAACATTCATTAAGTTATGTAATGGTTGCTTTTAAGCACAGAAATGACTTGTAAATGGGGTTCAGAATCTTTGAAAATGATTTTTAAAAAAATATTTTATATAAATCTTGAAATATTCATATAAAACAAATTTTAGGATTTAAAAAGATGTTTTTGAAAACTTTTGTGAGAGTAAAAAATATTTCCCCGAAAGCACTCCCTTAAACAAGTAGGTGTGGCTCGTATTATTTTGTTTGCACCTTTAAATAACATTCAAATAAATAACACAATAAATTTCAGAATATTTTATGTATTTTATTCAATAGTTAAATAAAATTATAAATTATAAATTTATTCTAAACCATAGAAAATATTGAAATTTTATATTAATAATAAAATTATATATAAATGTAAAAGAATACTTTTATAAAAAATAATTGTGCTTTGAGTTTAAAAATAAATAAATGAAAATTTTAATGAACGGATGCATTAACCTTAATGTTTTAAACCAATTACCACAAAATATTTATATATAAACCTAACAATTCTAGTTGTAGATGTTGTAAAAATTAATAATTATAGAACATATATACAAATGTCATATAAAGTAATCTTGTCAAGGTGAATTATGAATTAAACTTGAAACATAATGAAATGAAAAAATGAAATGAATGAAATTATAAAAGTTTACTATCTTACCTTTAGTGTGGTTTTTGCAACTTTATAGCCTAACTTGAGACCTTTTCCATTCACTTGAAATGAAAGATGGGTCCTATTGCAAATATGTATAAATGATTTTTTTTTCTAAAATTCAATGTAGGATTGAATTTAATCCAATATAAAAAATGTGCAAAAATGCAAAATGTTTCATATCTCCTTAATTCTAAAATTATCCAGCCTATTGTTTGATTAAATTGGGTGTTTATTGCTTGATTAAATTAAGTACATCTTGCATTAAATGGTCCAAAGTGGAGGTAAAAGTTTAAAACCACTTGCAAAAAAATTCCCACAATTGTAATACTTGCATCTGGGGCTAGTGACTTATAATCATCACATGTTCAAACAAGTCTAAAATAAATATCAATGGGTTATTTGCAATACTTGCATTTTATATTATAATTCATTAATCAAAATCCAAAATCTTCAAGTGCATAAGTAGGTATGATGATGGGTGGGTGGGTGGGTGGGTGGGTGGGTAGGTTTTGCTAAAAGGTAGACATTTAGCTAAGAAATATAAAAGTTTGCTAGGAAGTTGGTAGGTGTAGATTCTATTTAAAATTGTTTTCTACTTACTAACAAATAATGCAAATTATACTTTCAATAGCACATACAATCTATTGTTTCAACCGATTCGAATTCATCTATAGACTATATTCACACATTTTTTTCATGACAATTATTATTTCCTTGTTTCCTAGATTTTAAATTATCTTTTATAATTATTTTCTATAATCATATTTTAATTATTCTAGTTTAGAAAACACAATAATCTCAAAGTATATACATCGTTTCCTCATCAACATGGTACTGTTTTCTTTGCTTAAAATTAAACATATCAAACATCTATAATGTAAAAGTGTAAAAATAAAAATGAAAAATAGGAAAATTTGTGGTTCATAACCCAACAAAACTTTAAATTACATACTATTTGCCTTTATTTTATTTTCTAGCAACTTTTCAAGTCTATTTGTGTGTGTAACGACAATCATCCCAAATCAAAATCCTAAATCCTTTCCCTCTAAAAGTAATTTGAAAATCAAACTAATCAAATGTTTTTAATAATGTTTTGTTAAATCTCTACCATTCACCTGGGAATAAAGTGGTATTGCCAAAAATAAAAAGTTTTGCCAAGAACAAGAAATTTAGTTAGATTTTTTTTTTTTTTTTTCAAGACATAAAAGTTTAACCAAGAAGTAAAGATATTTAACCAAGAAATATAGATGTTTTATTAAAATTTAGAAGTTGAACCAAAAAACGAAAAGGTTTTGTAGAAAGATAAATGTTTAGTAAGGAAAATACAAAGGTTTTGTCAAGACTAAAAGTTTAGCCCAAAAAAATAGAAATTTTGCATAGAAAAAAAAAGGTTTTGTTAAAAAAATAAAAATTTAACCAAGAAAAAATAAAGGTTTTTATCAAAAGGCAAAGATTTAGCCAAGGAAAAAAAAGGTTTTGCTGAGAGACAAACATTTAACTTAAAAAAAGATAACATTTTTGTCAAATGATAGAAGTTTAGCTAAGAAGAAATAAAGCTTTTGCCAAATGATAAAGGTTTAGGCAGGAAAGGATAGAAAGCAAGTAATAGAGGAGTTAGTTGTGGGTGATATTTAAGACCAGATGTAGGTGAATAGGGTAGCTAGGTCAGTAAGATAGCTAGGTCTATAGGGTAGCTAGGTGGTAGGGCAGTATGAAGGTCAGGGTTGAGAAAAAAAGGGCCAAGAAAAAAAAAGAAAAAAAGTTTTACACCTAAAAAAAACTGGATTTCTTTCTTCTATTGTGAATTTGAGTACAGTTTCCTTTAAAATTGGCCATGGGACAGACTTGGGCAGCAGAAATGAACTACCATTTCTGGGGACAGATTGCTTTGCAGAATCTGTTGCTGAAGGTGGGAGCTAATTCTGCATGCCAAATTGGCCACCACGCAGACTCAGCCAGTAGAATCAGCTGCCGTTTGTGGGACGGATTCCTGCACAGGATCTGATGCCAAAGGCAAGAGCCAATCCGGGATGCCGAATCAGCCATTGGGCAAATTCTGGCATCAGAATCAGACGGCATCCCAATGCGCAAATTTTGGCACCAGAATCAGACGGCATCCCAATGGGCAAATTCTGGCACCAGAATCAGATGGCATTTCTAGCAGCAAAATCAGATGGCATCCCAATGGGCAAATTCTGGCACCAGAATCAAACGCCATCCCAATATTTTGGATTCCTTCCATTCAGCCAATGAACAAAATTAGTAGAGGACTTCGGATTTCATTGTTAATTGGTTATCATTTGCTTTTTATTAGTTCACCAAAAAAATTCATAATTTTTAATATATATTTTTGGCTTCTCTTTTTAAAATTTAGTTTGTGATTGGGGCTACTAAGTAGTATATTTCTCTTAAATTGTAAAATAATCCATCATTTATCAACCATTGATGGATGGCATTAAGTCTATACATCCCAACACTATAGTTCATTGTTTTGTCATGTGAAACTTGCAGGAGAGGGTTAGGGGGATGTGTTCCCCCCCCCCTCTTGGTCAACTTTCACATTAACAAAATGAATAATAATTTATTTTTCAAATATCAAATCATTTATTAAATTACTAGAATTTTAAATTACTATTATTTTCATTTAGCTTTAATAATAGTTTACTATGATGTATTGTCATATTAGTAAGTGAAATTATTCAGATTATAGTGTGCAATAATTATGAAGGTTTTCAACACCTCAACTTCATATTTTCACAAAAATTCATTTCAACATTTAAAGGACTATTTAATGAGAAAATCAACATTAGCGTAAGGTGTATGTGTGTGTGTGTGTGTGTATATATATATATATATATATATATAATTAATTCCCAACATATTCTTTCACTTTGTACAACCCTAAATCTCAAAGAATGGTGTAAACATTGTCACACAATCCTTGGTTTATAGTCCACGCACAAACCGTTTGCATTTCCACCAAATGACTATTCATCGTATTGCCTTCTTTTTAAGAAGCGATCACTTTCCAACTACTCAAGTGGCCCACAATAATTCTCACCCTCTTCAAGTTTCCCACAAGTTTTACCCTTAAAAATCACATGGTTTTGTTTTATGACCTTCAGAAAAATCCATAATTGTTAGTTGGGTTGATCATAAAAGATGATATTTTACATGGCCTAAATTATGGTGATCTAAACCTAAAAAAAAACACTTTGCAAAGTGACCCATGACTCCCAACCACTTTTGGTTATCTTAAGTTTTGTGATTATCATTAGACTTAAGTCTTAAGAAATGCATCTCCATAGACATCAAAATTTTAGAGTATACCAACTTCAAAGGAACGATTGTTGCAATTAGTAGATACATACATACTTACTTAGTGCATGACCCTTGCTTGAGAAGTTACGATTTTAGACTTGTCATATTTCAATGAAATATGTTTGATATGGTTTCAATCAAGTTCAATTATTTTCCAAAAATGTTCAATTAGTTTTAGGTTTGTAGTTTACATCCATATAATGAGTTAACTAATTAATTAATTAATTAATTAAACGATGTTCCAAGTTTTAATGGTAATATGTAATATCCTAGGCAAGATTAGTATAATCAAAATACCATAAAAAATCAACTTTGTCATTTGATCTTTAAATTTCAAGGAATTTTAAAATATTCAATCTACTGTACAACATGGGCAGCTTCAGTAATGTATGCTTTTTATATGTTATTAAAATAAAAAAAATTATCATCAAGAGAATTAAAAACTCAACATCATATAATCAAAATGCCATCAACTTATCATTTAACATTTAACCTTTAATTTTCAAGGAATTTTAAAGTATTGAATATACAATCTACCCACAAATTTTTTTTACTTTAGGAATCAAAAGAACTTTACTAAATTTCACACAAATGATTTTTTGAAAAAAAAAATCCCAGGAAAGTAAAATTTAAATATATATTTTCTATATATTTTAAACATGATTTATTATTATACATGGTTTTATACGCTTTAATATTTTTAAAAAATACAAATTATCATAAAAAAAGAAATTGAAAACTCAAACGTAGTGTGAAAGGAGTTGGTTTCGGTAGAAGCGGCTTCCCGTCACGCAACCACGGAAGAACGGCGATGGCGTCACGACGCTCGCTCCCCCCGCCCCACGCTTCTTGTTCTCGCCATCAATTCTCGGCACGTCTTCACCAGATTTTTGAATTTCTGGTATTATTCTGTAGCCCTTGAATCTGCGCTTCCAACGATCCTACTCGCGTATCAAATGGTCGACTCTAACTCCTTATTTTTCTGGTTTTGCGCACCGTTGGATTATAGCCTCTCTCTCTCTCTGGAAAAAAATGAAGGAGACGAAGAAAAATTTTCATTGGAAATTTTTGCAGTCCCTTTCTTTTGGATTCGAGACTTTTTGGATTGAGATTCTTGTTCCTTGCAGGTTTGTTGGCGGAAGTGGATTGATTGCATTCACGTTTGAACTTACTTGCGCGCGACTTTGTTGTTGGTACAATCATTTGCGTCAAACAGGTCAGGCTTCTTCCTTTCTTTCTTTTCTTAATCCGTCGACAGCTTCCGAGTTTCTCATACACAAGATGAAGTGGTTTGACGGATTCTCAATGCTGGCTGTGTGATCATTTTTTTTTCCTATCAGCGTCTTGGACCGTAATAGTACTATCAATCCTACTACGTACGTCAAGGAACAGCAGGGCCTGGATTTTGATAATCTTGTTGTAGTGTATTTTTGGAGCTTTTGGAGCTCTGTGAGTGTCTCGGATGTGTTGTTGTCAGATGGATTTTTTGCGTCTTGAATGAACGTATTCTACTTCGGTGTGTGATCGGACAGGGGGCGGATGCCGAAGGGGATATTCTTCACAAAAGAGAGAGTCCCGGCAATCTAAGGAAGGAAGCATGTTGACACTCTGAAGTTTTCCTCAATGTAATTCTGCTAAGATGCCTGGTATAGTAACCAAACTGTCTCGCTTGCAAGTGCTTGGTTATTTTTCCCCCCACCTTTCGATCCTATCTTTAGTGCAGAATACATCTCTTTCGAATTTCTCTCACATTCCAGAAAAAAATGCCGTTGTCCAGGGACATCAGCTATACCAGCGGATCAAAGTTATGCATGCTTCGTGAACTGTAGGCGTGTAGGAACACAAAGGGGATTCAGTTATTTCACAGAGATAGAGTGTGTTGGGCTTGGATGCAGAGGAATCGAATACAAGCCATGAAATTAGCCAAAGCAACAACAAGGACTGGAAACGGAGAGGTGTGCAGTGGCGAGTGGACTTAGGTGTGCTACCTCGCAAGCCTGCTCCCGTTGATGAGTTGCGCCGAGCAGCGGCTGATGGTCGCCGCAGGTCTCAAAAACAAAAACACAAACGCTCTCCGAGCTTCTGTCTTTTTTTCTGTCTGTCTCCTGGGGTTTTATTCTCTCGTGCTCTAGCCTTTGCTGGCGAATAGGTACGTTTCTCTCTAGACGCATGGAACAGGCTGAAGCTTGTGTCAAGGTTTTCTGGCGGAAGGTGAGGAATTTTTTGGGGAGCTCATTCAGAGAAAAGAATGTAGTGTCCGCCGAGCTGTGTCACCAGGCTTCCCTTTCTGTATGCTCTGCGTATGGTGTGTTTGAGGTCAATATGGATAGAGCTTTTAGCAAGCAAAGTTTACATATGACATGTTCTTTTCGTCATTCCTGTCTCCTCTATTCATGATCTCACCTCATCAGCCAAGTTTTTTTGTGCTAAATTTCGCATCTATACGACACCTTTTTTTTTCTTCCTGACTCGCGCGAGATTCCTTTTAGAAGCCTTCTAGTTCGCCACATTCTGAGGAGAAAAACATGGAAGTCGCCCTATTTAGAGACTGGGTTCTTGGAGGTCGCCAAAACATAGAAAGATTCTAGAAAATGTCTACTGTCCCCTCTGACCTGTAGACACATTTGGCTCTTTGCTCTTGTGGATGGTTGCCACTGTGGCTACATCACAAAATTGAAAAGAAAAACCCTGCATGACCTCATCACTTCAGGTCTATGGTCTTCACAGGGCTGCTTCTGTATTTGGCCCTTCTCTTTATGAAGAGTTGTAACATGAAAGCTCGTTTGCAGCTTCAGCTGCAGATAAATTTGGAAATGTGCAGTTTAGGAGAATGAAAGATCAACCTGACCCAGGACCAGATGTTGATTATGGCATTGCTCCTTATGCTAACAGGTATGCAGAGCTGCGGCGGCGGCTTCTGGTGGACCCCCATCTCATGGAGGACTGCCAAACACAGGCCCAACTCAACCAGGATAATCCTCTCTCACTGGACCCTGGTGAGAACTGCCTCCTCTTGTTCACCATGTCAAGGATTGGTTCATAAAAATTTCAGAAATCAATACTTGGTTCCAAATTAGTCACTTCCCATTCTTTCTAGTCACAATGGCAGATGTTTGCTTGCTTAAAAGGTTTCTGGATGCCACTGCTTTCGTCAATCAGTTTGCTGCTTGTTCACTGATTGAAATCATTTAACTCTCACATGCCACTGAGATTGTCAATCTCAAACTTGAATCGCATTCCAGTGACATCTTTTGTTTTGTCATGAACAAATCATGGGTTCTCAGTCCTATCTGAGCGTGGTTGCAAGGTGACGTCCAAGCTTGATTTGGTGGCAACACTTAATGTGAGGAACTGCAAAAGCATGATATCTTTTGTGGAGCCTTATGCAGCACTGAAATGTTTTGCAGAAAGTGTCTGGGGTCAATATTTTCGAAATACAGAATTGGAGAGGACAATTGACAAGGATCTTATGCGATTGTATCCAGAGAATGGAAGTTTTTTCCAGAGTCCAGGGTGCCAAGCTATTCTACGCCGCATCTTACTGGTGTGGTCACTTATCCACCCTGAATCCAGCTATCGGCAAGGTATTTCAGGATATTTCCTGTTGCATGTAGTGCTTGCAAGATTTTCCCACTCAATTAGGGCTGTACCAGAAGGTCTCCTGAAGTAAGAGGATACAGGATGTTTTTCTAGAGAATATGTCATCATGAATCATGTCTTTCTACCCATGTTTCAGATGATCTCTGAGAATTTTGCCATCTGTCAGAGACAATTCACTTGTTATGGTGATGGGTTATGTAATAGCTCTGAAGAACAGTATTAGTTATAAGTCTACAGACAATCCTCTGTCAGGATTTCATTGGCAAAACCTGAGATTACCGTCCATCTTAGTCTGTTTTGGTCTAACCAATGCAATGTAGCTGCATGTTGACCAGTGTCTACTCTTTTGTAGCAGGAATGCATGAGTTGCTAGCCCCACTGGCGTATGTTTTGCATGTTGATGTTAACCACCTGCAACACATCAAGTACCAGTGTGAAGATCGCTTTGATGACCCCTTTGGCAGATTTTCAGCCCCATGGACTACAATTATGGAAAGATCAGCAAATGTGTCAATTCCCGGGGCAGCTGGTGGGAAGGAGACTCTTTCCTCAAACTCCAATACAGAAGGGTACACAATTTTGGTGACTCTGATAGCATTTCTGCACACACCTGCATGTGAAAGGGCCTCCAAAACCGCTTGAAACAAATCCCTGATTGTCAGTGTGGATGCTCTTTGAATGTAGGACTGCAAGATTGGGCTCCACCGGCACATGTTGTGAGCCCTCTGGGGATGATGAGGATATGCAAGCTATAATCTTGGGAAGCGATAATTATGGTGCAGAGGGGGAACTAGGAGCCCTTCTCTCATCACGATTTCTGGAGCATGATGCATACTGCATGTTCGATGCACTGTTGAGTGGCCAAAAAGGGGCAGTTGTCATGGCTAACTACTTTCTCACATCCTCAGGGCCAAGTTCCTTTGGGGGAAATCCCGCAGTACTGGAGGCATCTGATGCCATCTACAGGGCATTGGCTGCAGTAGATAAACCACTCTATATGCACCTTGTAGAACTGGGAATTGAGCCCCAATACTTCACTTTGCGATGGGTGCGCTTGCTTTTTGGTCGCGAATTTCTATTGGAAAACTTGCTGCTGCTTTGGGATGCTATTTTCTCTGCTTCAAACACTCCAATATCTTCTGAGGTGGAGCAAGAAGACTTCAGCAGCAATATACAGTATTCTGCTCGAAGTGCTTTCATCTCATCCCTAGCTGTTGCTATGCTGCTCTATGTCCGACCTGTGCTGCTTGCTTCTCCTGATGCAGCAGGATGTTTAAAGAGACTACTGAACTATCCTCAAATCCCAAACATAAGGAACCTTATTGAGACTGCAAAGTTTCTTCAACCATTAGTTCAAGCAGCTGCCAGAACTCCAGCTCCTTCAGTTCCTAGAATGGTGCACACTCTAGAGAAGAAGCGCACCTTGAAACACTCCATAAGTGGTAGCATCTCACCACCAAGTGGTCAAAGTGTACTGCTTGCATTTCAAGAACAATCAATCCCTTGCTCCCCTGATTTCTTGCAAATGTCCCTACCAGATGGATATTGGGAGGAAAAATGGACCCACTCCATCTTACAGAAGTTTATATCAGGTGAAGTGATGGATGCTCAAGGGATTGATTCTGCAGGCAAAGGTTAGTGTGCTCTGGTTTTCTTGCAAATTGATTTTCACAGTAGGTCATGTGTGGTATTGAGGATTCCACATTTCTGCATGATTCCCTGGTCACATGAGGGCTCTGGATATTGTCATCACCTTCCCTTGAAATGGAATTCCAGTATAGGATGACAGATGGACGGATTTTAAGGTGATGTTATCACCCACCATTGCAACATAGAACTCCATGATTTTTCCATTGTCAAGTTGATGGTTTGCTCCAGTCATTGTTTGGCATGAGTGCTGCCCACTAATATGAGCTAATATGAGCAATTTGTGCAATAGGTCTACCATCAGAGGCTGCGCTGAACAGATGTGATGGGTCTGAAAAGCAACAAGAAAGAGGTTCTGCTTTTGAGAATGATTTTTCAAAGGATGGTGCCAGTGAAGCAGGTGAATCATTGAATCAGAAAACTCAAATTAAAAATGGCATAGAAGTTGGAGCTAGGGCTTCAACCAATGCTTCAGGAAGTGATCAGAGTGATAAGCTCATCCATCACCAACCGTCTCCTGTGATAACAGCTACTTGCAACTCAAAGCTGCTGCCATCTGAGGTATAAAGCTCACAGGTTGTGCTGCTTCTTATTTCAGGCCACCATAGCATCAGAACTTATAAAATGGTGCATTTTGGTTCTGTAGGGCCTGGTCAACATTTATGAATTAAGCAGGCATGGTCTCAAACATCCTCTTTCACTATCATAATATACCCTTTCTGCAGATTTGGCCTGCAGATGGACCCAACAGTGGAGTGCTTTTGCCTCTGAGCACTGAGGGAGTGCATGTGCTCAGTACAGCTCAAATGACAGTAAAGTATTCTGCAGGCAAGGAGGAAACTGGTAATGCTACTCACAGTACCTTACAGGTCAATGATCAACATGTTAATGCAGTGGACCTGGCACTGAAAGGCTCTGAAGTTTGCAATTGGATGGAACCTACTGGCAATGATGAGGATCAACTGCTGTTACAAGAGTGTTTCATGTCTAAACATAATTTCAATTTGCAAAAGCAGGACAGTGATATGCAACCAGAATACTCACATCCTCAATCTTCAGCAGAGTCTACTAAAATTGCAGTGGAATTGGAAGTCACAAGGACTATACATGTCCATGGCTCTTATGTGGAACAGTCAATTGTGCAAGCGGAGAGGTCACACAAGGACTACAAGTCAGCACATCATCCTATGCCAAGGTCTCCTTCAATCACTAGTGTTGAGGGGGTGGAAGAAATCTCACAGACCACCAGTGACCTGAGTTTTTCTGACAAGCCAAAACCTGGTACCTTATTTCAGATGCCAAAGTGGTGGTGGCAATTGACCACAGATGTTCCCAGTAGTCCAGCGTCAGTCAAAGAATCAGAAACTAGCACAGACATCTTGAAAAAGAAGGCTATGGAAGCATCAGTTCCTGAAAGCACAGAATTGGCAGTTGAGAATGTTGCAAGAGATGTGCCCAAGTCTGGAAATGACAGAAGCTTTGATAGCAGTGACCTTGAAGAGGATTTGGCAGCTGAGCAAATGGTGAGCAGTCCTGGGAAGACTACAAGGATGCACAGTGACACCTTGCAAGCTCTTGGTCAATCCATGCTGGACCACATTCAGGTGCAATTAAACATACTGGATCAAAGCAGTTTTGTTTTCTTTGAAGATGGGTGGGCCACTTTTTTATGCATTGATCTTTAACCCTTGAAAGCTGGACCCTATACCCATGAAGATCACATTCCATGTTCAGAGTCTGAGTTGCTGTTTAAAAGTGAACATGAGGACTTTTAGATGTGTTTGTCCATGCAAAGTTTTAATGTGGAACCTCGCTCTTCATTTGGGACCAGTCTTTTGAATCTTTCTCACAGATTTTTCTTTTCTGAGATTGAGGATGCAGTTTGTGCACAGTACTCGATTTCTTAGATCTAAGATTATGAGGTTGTCTGGAAGCAGCTCATCTAGGTTAGGAGGTGGTCTGGAAGCAGCCAACTCTTGAATTGATTTCTTATTGGCCATAAGTGTTGATGGGTTGCAGGTTGTGGAGTCATCGTTGAGTTGGACACCTGATCTTGAGCATGAAGAGCAATCCTCTCGAGCTAGTTTGCACAGGAAGGGGTGCACGGCTGTCCTTATAGCTCTAGCAGAGCTCCGGAAAATCAGTATCACATTGCAGCACATGTGAAAGCTGCCCACAAGTAAGTTCACCTTCTCAGTATTCCCCACAGAATGACAGTTGGATTCTCTGTAGTTGGTCTTCACTGAAAAGATGGCCTGATTGTCTGTCAAAGAGCAGGCTAGGAAAGGAGGGGGGGGGAGAGGTGTTTCATCATCAGGTCTGTCGAGAGATTCATTGGTATTCATAGTTACCTCTAAACAGTGGACACTAGAATGAACTTGTCGGGTTGCTTGCATGTGTTCTGAAAGCAGTACCTTAGTAAAAGGAGATGCACTTTGAAATTGAAGTGCTGTACAAGGAATATCATCTGATATGCTGGTGAGGTCAATTGTAGTTCATTACACAGGATTCATGTACATTAGGGAGAGTGTGAAGTGTCCCTCGGTGAAATGAGGAGCCTTATGTGTAAAGTGCCTCCTTTTCTCTCAAATGAATCACAGCTGTCAATTAATTAAAGCAAATTCTACTGGTGTTCTTTACACCAGGTAAGAAACTCAGATGGGACTGTTCTAGGAATGAGGGTCCCATGCTTGGTGGGATCCTCATTCCCAGAATAGCTCCATTCTTGGTCCTTGTCCTACACTCCAGCTTCAACATGAGTTACACAAACCATTTTGTTTGTGTGCTACTTTCTTAATTAGTTTTTATTTACGCTTATAGTAGATATGCAAGAGAGTATGGTTCTTCAACATGTGTGCACTTTTTCTTGTATGTAAGAAACAGTCATATTTAAATAGTAGAAATGTTGTAAAAAAGAATTAACAATAAAATTAAATCTTTTTAAAAGTAAACATGGTTTGTAAACATAATGTGTTATTTGCGAGTTGTTTCTTGTTCACATGCCTAACTTGGGCTTTATGTTCAATTATCGTGACACATCGCTTCCTATCACATTTTTGTGTAGGGTAAGGACCAACATTGGCCATTATTGCCATTTTTAATAATTGCTAGGTAGGTTTTTTTTAAAAAAAAATTCAGGCTATCAATTCATTGATATTTTTTAGAAATTCAGTGTCGGGTAGGTTATCAAAAAGAAATTGGGTAATAATTGTCAGTTATGTAAAACATAGGCTTTCAAGTAATCAATTGAGAATCCTCAGTTAACTTACTCGTTATACATCGGTTATGTAAGGTTTTTAATTAAATAAAATATTATTATTATTTTCTATCGTTGTAATTTTTTGTGTTTAAAGACTGATAACCTATATGGATGATAATTGAATCAGCCAAGTAGGTTACTAGATTTTGGAATTTCTCTACTAGGCAATGATCAATTTAATGCATTTTTAAAATCAATAATCACTTGGTAGGTTATTAATAACTAGCTAGATAACTATGTCGAAACTGAATAACCAACCAACATTGGTAAGGATTGAGAACATTGTTATTTTGTGAATGAGAACCTTGCACAAGGTAAGAGTCTAAACATAAGACTTGAATTCCCAAAACAAGCCCCCCCCCCAAGTTGAAGTCCTTACCCAATGTAAAGAATTGATGGAATTTTGTTTTGATGTATGGATAATTATGATTCATTAGAAAGAAGAGGAGGTACCTTGCATGTGAGGTTTTTCATATTTTAACAACTTTACATGTAACACATCATCTTCTATTGAAGTAGGAATAGCATTGAAATTTAGGTGTCCTCCACATACACTAGTAAAAATTAACTAATTTTTTATGTATATGCTAGAGTCATGATTTAACAACAAAATACCTTATTAATTCATGAATAGATTTGCCCAAAGTTGTAGTTGTTGGCATATGCATGATGATGATTATAAGTTAATACAAGTGAGCTTAAGACTTGAAAAAGGGAAAGGGTGGAGGTTTATACATGGATTTTAATTAATGTAAGGTGGTTATATATTTGGTTATAGTCACACGCATAATCCTAACCCACAAAACTCAATAATCATAATTTATGGTCAATCGATAGTTTGGAAAATTATGATAACTAACAATAGAACATACCTATCTTAAAGCTTATGATAATATAAGCATAATTAGAACATGTTAAAAACGAAATTGTAATTATATTGGATCCAATCATTTGGTGTATCTATTGTGTGTAAGTGGTTTAGTTACTTTCAAATCATTTTATCCAAAGATCATTTGTTTTGTATATGTGCCTTCTAATTACAAAATAAAAATAAAGACATGATGTTGTGCATTTTTTCATCATTGGGAAAAGATTATATATATATAATCACCATGTTATGAACCACTTTTCACATATCACTTAAAAGCATTTATATTAAAATAACATTTTAAAAAAAAATGTGCCATGTAATTACAAGACTAAAGATAAAAGCATGGTGTTGTGCATGGTTAAATTCTTGGGAAAAAGTTAGATTTTAAACTATATACATTTTTTGAATTACTATCATTTTATGATTCATTTATCAAATAATCATTTATAAATGAAAGTTCAAAAAATGACGTATACATAACCATTTTCAAAACCCATCACTTCATTTATTGTTAATTGTGAATATGTTTGATTCAATAAAACTCAATTAACCATATTATTATTAAGGACATAGGAGACGTTATCAAGCTTTGATGAATTTTCGTCATTATGCGTTAACCATATTATTCATTCAATATAAACATGAATAAATTTTATATAAATGAAGGCATAATGACAAAAATTCATCAACGCTTGATAACGTCTCCTATGTCCTTAATGTTCATTTTTTAAGAGATATGCACATGCATTATATTATAATGAATTGTAGATTTGTGTACATAAATGGAATTTTTTGAAGGACTTTTTATGCAGTTGAATTGACAATCATCTAAAAAATAAGTTAACAAGATTTGCCTACATGTTACATATATGGAAATTTGTTTTTGCTTATAAAAAGTTAATTGGTGAATTACATGTAAATAATGAAATACATTATAAAATGAATTGCACATGCATGTAAATAATGTGCATTTATTTTAAAAATCATAAATACAATATGTATGTTAGATGATGACTTAAAGGTTCTTAGTCAAATGGATCCTCAGCAATGTAGTGGAATTTAAATAACTGAAACCTAAGGTTGTATAATCATTTTTAACATCAACCATGGGGTAAAATAAGGTATTTCAAATTTCTATCAAAATAATCTTATGGTGAAAGGTATTAAACTTTTTGTTATTCCATAAAAATTCACAATTACATTTATTTCACAAATGAAAAATCTTCAATTAGTTTTTTCTTAGGCTTCAAGTAAAAGACAATTTTTCATTTATGGGGATTGAGTGTCAAATTTTCTCCTTTTTGCATAAATGTTCAAAAGTTGAACCCAAAGGAAGTACCTTTATATTTTAGGGTTTTTAAAAAATTTGTTGTGTTTTACTTCTAAGGGTCATTCATTCAAATTAATTTGCTAAGGTTGGTAGTCATAATAATCTTTTGAAAGACACACATGAATGAACATTAGTTATCAATAATAATAATAATAAATTTATGCAAAATTGATTTAATATAATATCTTAACTTCATCTTTAAAAAATAAAATTCATCCTAAAAATTGTTTTTTGAAAATTTTCATTAAATGTCTTTTGGATGAATTATTTTTATCATTTGAATAAATTAATTTTTCGAAATGTCACACAAATGTTAAAATTTGATCATTTATGTTAATATCTTACATGACATGTCTCTTGAATTTTTTGGGTTAAATTCAAGAAAGTTTTTCTTCATAAATCTACTATACATGTGAGTGATAAATAGATATTATTCAATTAAAGAAATGAAAGCTTTACATATAAGTTATTATAATAAGTTCAATGGTGACTCCTTGTTAGTTCAACCACTTTTATTTAAAAATTCTTAAGTTAACATGTTTAATGCCTAATTATGGCTTTTTAAAAAATCATTTATTATGTGTTCACACAATACTAAGGACTTCATCAAACTAAAATTAATGTGATGCTTGTTGCATCAAGCCATTAATTATGCATAGCAACATGGCCTCAAGTTCTAATATCACACCAAAACATGAAAATATAGATGGAGAACAAAATGATATTTTGGTTATGAGAGAAAATTTGTCCAACTTTAACAAACTAGTGGTAACCCATGCATGCAAGGCACGGCATGGCACTGATGCAGTGCAATAGTGATGACAGTTGGCAATGTTTCAGTTGATGATCACATTCATTCCTGGTACGTTTGCATCTGAGGTTGTAGGTACATGCATGAGTTATTGGGATGAGCCTGCATGGTCACTTTATCTAAAATTCATTACATGCCTGGAAATCCTATGGAGGGAATGTCTGATATATATAAAAGCCCCAATGCAATCTAATCCAACCCATCCCTTTGGACGAAACCAAAGCCCAAGCCCTGAAAAAAAACTGGGAGTCCAAAGGAGACCCCAAAGAACCCCATACCCACAAGAAAAATCATTGCAGCACCTCACGGTAGACCACATTACTAGTGTAAACGCCAGCAGGGGCCCCATTTAGAGCCGCCCTGCTGCCACATAAAGCTGCTCGTGGCAAAAAACAGGCTTGGGCAGGTACACCCCCACTGTCTGTAGTGTCTGCCCCTAGGCCTTGTTGATAGTCATGGCAAATGCAGGCCGCAACAAGAACTACCAGGAGGCTCAGAAGCTTCCAGAGCCCCCGGTTAAAACTTGATCTCCTCGGCTTGCCCTTCTCCCGTGCCCAGCCCGCCCGTGCTGGCCCACCTTCATTCAGAATCCGCTGCCACCGTCCTACCTACAGCGCTGAGCTCGCGAGAACACAAAACCCCCTTCCCAAGCCCTGTCACTGACTGACTGACAGACCAAGTGAATTAATATATATGATTTGTGAAAATGAGATCTAGAAATTCACCAAATGGTGGTATAAATGGAGTAGGAAAAAGATCATGCACATAAGTTTTATTGTTGTGTTAAAAAACATTTGGTCCTGATGTCCACATTCCTAGAGGAGGGGTTCATTCAACAATGTAAAATAAGCTTAGATCCTCTTTTCAACTCCATTGAACTATGTATCATGTATTTCTTTTCATCATGTATTTTGCAAGGTTTTTCATTGTTAATTTATTTTTAGATTTACTTTTGGTTTATGCCATTGATATTTATTTTGATTTTTTTGTAACTACTAAATTCAAAATCCCAAATCCCTTGTACATGGGAAAATGGCCAATAGAATAGACACAACTCATTATCCACTCCATCCCATCAAACTGATGTAAATTTGATTCAACACCAAGTTTATTTGATGTGATATTGAGAAATGCATTTGTGGGCAATTTTGACAATATTAACCAACATGAAACAAAGGAACCAGACATTCAAAGAAATTCAAGGGTGAAAGAAAAAAAAATTCACTTGCTGATGCAATTGGAAAGTGTGCAAAATGATGAAGAGTTCACAAAAACAATCATCAAGAATGTCATAGTTTTACCTATATAAATACATTGTGAAGCTAATACTCCATCAGATGACAATTATGATATGACAACATTTGAACTTAAAATAAAACAATGAGTTGTTGTTAAAAAAGTAGCTCAACAATACAATGATCTTAGGTTGGCATTTATTATTGAATTTTTTTACAAAATCAACAATATTGCTAAAAGGGTTTTTTTTAACATTATTATTAATTTTATGTTCTTTCAAATCTTGTGATCAAGTGAAAGTAATATCAACGAACTTGGAAATCCAACATAAAATATCAAGTGGTGACATAATCAACAAGTGTGTGATTTTGTATTGTGTTAATTTGTGTGAATTACCTATCAATGTTTTGGCTTTATTTTTACATGTGATTATTAAACTTCAAAGTAGTGCATTGTGTACATTATCATTCAAGTATTATAATTGATATGTTAGCCAAATGTTTGATGATGATTTTGTATATGAATAATTTAATGACTTTTTAACTATGGATAATTGGAGTTTATATGAAGTGAAAAACATGGAGTTCAATACATTTTATAAGTGATTATAGTAGTATCTCCAAGTACCCTGTGAAAGGTATAAGTTTTTTTTGAACCTAGAATATCTAATTAAAATGTTATATAATCATAAATTTTGTCAAAAATTGAGTGGATTTATTATTTAGATTTTTTTTCATTTAAAAATTGGTTAAATTCTGGTGAAAGTAATGTAATGATTTTCAAATGTGTGACACAATTGGGTTTTAAATTTTTAATCACTTTCCTTTTTTTGTGATTTGCAAAATCGAGCATAATGGTGTTGAAATGGATGGGGGGGAGACCAAATAAGACATCTTAAACAGCTTAAAGGGAATCCTAAGATATTGAATTTTTTTTAATCTAGATTGACAAGGTGGTATTCAAAGCTCGTTCATGGGAATTGATATCATCTAATGATTTCATGTTGTCTTCTATGATGTCAATTAACTAATCAAATTAACAAATCTTTGAAAAATGTTTTTTTTGTGCCTTAGGGTGATTTAATGCCACATCCTAAACCCAATGTACAACATACTTTCATAGGGCCTCAAAGTCATTTAAATATTCCAAGTGTTAAAGGAAGTTCAAAATACCAATCCATTAACCCATGGTCAATGGTGGACATTAAAACACAAGTTTGTCTCTCTCATCATTATGAGAAATTAGAGAATTATGTAAGGGTGTAAAATTGGTTTTTTTTTAATTTTTTAAATAACTAATCCAAATTGATATTTTATTGTTCATTGACCTTATAATCACCAAAAGGTGGGGCAATCAAAAAATGCATACTTTTCTTAATAATTACAATGAATACATTGCATTTCTTGTGAGAAATGTTTTTCACAAAGTGCAAAGCATATTGAAGACCACAACAATAACCTATCTCATGCTCAGTTTGTGAAACTTCAACAAAAAGACACAATATCTTAAATGACTTTCAGTTGTTATTTTTCAATTCAAATTCTTTTTTTTTTATAAATATCCTTATAAATGTTGATGTGTTATATTCATACCATTGTTTTTTGTTGTGCCAATTGTAGAATGGGGTGTAGGGGGCATTACATGATTTGCAAAATATGTAATGTTTTTGTTCCTACATGTTTTGAAAGCATTGAAAAACACATTACAGAACCAAAACATGGTCCATATGTTCTAAAACATCAATTTAATAATGTGATGCAACATGGAAGTAAATTCTTTGATCATTTATTTCATTAAATTTATGCATATTCAAGCTACAATTAGTTGAAATGTTTTTTACAAAATGAAATAATGTTTACTAAACAAGGTATTTGTATTAGGTATGCAATTTGCAAGAAACAATCCAATTTTGGCTGAATATATGGGTTACCTTCCATGAAGTGTTAAATGTTTACACATTTACAAAAAGAAAAACCCAAAATAATGTTACAAGAAATATTATGATATTCAAGTTGAATTGTTGGGTTTCCAAAATTTGGAAAACTCAACAATACTCATTGAAAAGGGAAATATGTTTGTTATTGCTAGGGTTTTGTTATATGATGTCATTGCTTCAAATGATTTTAAAACATTTTATAACGAAGCATAATGGCTAGAAACAAATGTAAATGATTATAAACCAATTCCAAACTTGGGAGGATAAAAAATGTGCATGTTTGGTTAGAAGAAGAACATGTGCAAGTCATGTGCTACTACATATGGAAGGTAATTAAATTAATGTTTATATTTCAAGTATGTTTTGTTTCTAATTTATTCACAATAATTATGTAGCTTATCAATTTGTTTGTTGTATTTGTAGGTGTGTTCACCATAATCCTAAAGTTGAAAAGAAATGATTTTACTTTGTTAATAAACACTACAAGAAATCATGGTTTATTTAGCTAGAAAACTAAACCAAAAACCATTCATTTTGATATTTAGTCAATTTGACCACTTAATCATATTGGACAAGTTGATTTGAACACATCCAACTTGACTAGTGGTTTTTTTTACTGACCATAAAATGATTTTTTTAACTAGTCAAATTATACAAAAATTTGGGCAACCCACCAAAATTAATTTAATAAATAACTCAATTTATAAATATAAAAATGTAAATAATAAATAAATAGTAAGTACCTACCTACCCATCCACCCATGACCTACCTACCCACCTATGTATTATACATTTACATTCATGTACAAGGTATATATACTCCACATAATATATGTTGGTAAAAGGAATTGAACTTCAGTCTTTTTGGTTCCACACCAATGTCTTGGCCATCAAATCATTCCACCATTTTGTAAAACAATATGATACCACATGGATTTAACATTTATCCTTGAACTTCCATGAATTTTTTTGTCAATGTGTATAACATTTGAACTTCAATTTTTTTCATAAATAGATTAATAAGTACCTAATTAAGTAAATAGGTAAGTACACATGCCTATTTACCTATGTTTTAAATGTTCATACCTACTTATGTAAACTATAAGTATGTATGTACGTAGATACTAAGTAGGAAGATAGATAAATAGAATATAAATAAGTAGGTAGATAAATAGTTAACTTTGGTAAATAATAGGTGGATACTAGTAAGCAAATATGACATAGGTAGGTAGATGGTAGGGTAATAAGTACGTAAGTAAGTAGGACAGAAGTAGGTAGATGGTGGGTAAATAGGTAAATAGATGGTAAATAGGTAGGTAGGTAGGTAGGAAGGACATAAGTAGGTATGTACATACGTAGATAATAGGTAGTTAGGTAAAACATAGGTAGGTAGATGGTAGGTAAATAGGTAGGTAAATAATAGGTAGGTAGATGGTAAGTAGGTAGGTAGGTAGGTAGGTAGGACATATTTAAGTAAATTGGCAAGTAGCTTAATAGGCATGGCAAGTAGGTTAATTAACCAAATTAATATGGCCAATTTGACTAAGTATGGCCATTCAATATGGCCAATTTGACTAAACATGGCTATTTAATATGGTCGATTTGACTAGGCCATGGACATGTTGATGGACCATTTTAAAAATTTGTTTTCTTTTATTAGATGTACGACTTAACACTTGGTGAAAATGGTCATTTTAGTAAAAAAAACCAACCAAAATAACCATGTTTTTTCATCCCCCATGCATTTAGTCAAAGTGAACATTCTTTTGATCAATGTAGACACTTTAGTCAAGTTGAACCTTTTGAAAAATCATGATTCCTTGTAGTGAAATTTAATCAATATTTGATAGAAAAATTTCCTAAAATGATGAAAATGTTGGAAAGCAAAAGGAGGAAATTGCAAATTTTTGACACTAAAGGTTGCATGGTTGAAAATTCACCATTTACTATTTTTGCACTCACAAATAATTATGAAGTCAACATTCATGAAGACAAGGATGATGATGATGTGTGTTTCATACTATGGTTATGAAAAGGTATTTTCTACATTTTATAATGTTTTCATTTCAATTTTGTGTGGTTCCATTCATGCTTTTGTTTAATACATGGTTGTTTGGGTTTCATCCAAATTGGATGTGGATGTTGGTGGAAAGGAAATGTTTTGCCTTCCTAAATATGGTTTGAAATTCAAAACTTTCAGTGGTAGTGTTTTTATGTTTAAAACATATAGGATTTTACATTACATAATAAAAATGCCACAGGTGTCCAATATGGCATAACATTCTTTCAAAAAAAAATTGTTTTAAAACATTTAATTTTTAATTTAAAGTGCAATTTTTGTACCCACAAGTCTTTGTGGGGGTTGAAACAATGGTCTATGTTCGATTATGTTTGATATTGGTCAAGTTGCATATGTGTTGAACAAAACCAATGGATGCATATAATTATTTAATTAGACTAATAATCAAACACAACATGTGGTTGAAACAGTATCTTATATGTTTGGGAACAATGTTGAATAATGATGAAGCTATATTTGTGCTTGAACCATTATTCAAAAATATTAATGAAATTTCAATATTGATTGAATAGTGATCAAACTTTAGATGTGCTTGAACCATTATTAAAAAATATTGGTGTAATTTCAATATTAATTGACTAGTGATCAAGGTTTATATGTGCTTGAACCATTATTAAAAAATATTGGTGTAATTTCAATCTTGATTAAACACAATTTGTGTTTGAAACAATATTCCAACACATTTTGAAAATGTAATGTATGAATAGAATAATGATTAAACTTTTTAAATGCTTGAAACATTATTTTAATAAAGTATTGAAGATGAATACCAACCATGCCTTGCCACTTGTTGAAACAATATTTTGAGGATGTGTGTTGATATCAAAATTTAGGCACACTTAGAATTTTATGCAAAAGAAACCAATTTAGTAAAACATTAATTAAATGCCCTCTCAAGGTGAAAAATGTTTTAGTCTTGGCACAATGTGGATAAAACAAGTTTTGATCAAACTAACTGTGAATAAAATTAATGTTAATCAAATTGCCCAAAGGAATTACTATGGTTGTTGTACCCGAAAATCACTTATTATTGTTCCACTTGTTGTTGGTGGACCTACGTTTTTTTAGACTTTATTTTTTTCTTTTTGCCTTTTTGCCTTATTGGTGACCTTGTTTTTTTTTTAAAAACTTTCCCCACTTAAATATTTTCTAAATGTTTACAGAAGTAATCGACTCATTAGAAAGCTCTATTGATAGCACCATTGCAAGCTTTTCTATTGTTTTTTCTATTGTTTTTTTGGGTGAGGGTTTTAAGGGAAGGGCGGGTGGGGTTTTGAATATTGCCTTTTTGTTTTCATTTCTTTTGGAGGTGTTGTCAAAATTTTCATTGTCACTAACAAAGAATATAATAAATTTGAGGCACTTTGAAAAGTACCTTTCATAGTACCTTTCAATTGTAGTTTTGTTGTGATATTTTTTTCTTTGAATTAATTAGACCCCCCACATGTCAAATGAAAGTTTTACACTGACATCTTTGGGTGAAATAAGCACTCAACATTCAAGTTTCACATCACAATATTTTTAAATTTAAAATGATACTAAGTCAATTTTTTATGTACATCATTGTGAATAAAACAAGTATTTATCAAACTACATGTGAATCAAATGAATTTTGATTAAACTACCTAAATTTTTTTAATGTTATGCTTTTATGATATCAATGAACTTTTTTAGTGGTTGAAACAATAATGGGTTTCAAGGTTGCTAACATCATTTGTGATTTCAAGATTTTCATTCAATGATTTTTTTTTTTAAAACCAAAATTTGTAATCTCTTCCAATTTATTTCACCTTCACAAGTAAAAAATGTGGATAGTTTATTATCTCATGGTACTTGGTCCAGCAAGTTTTTGCACAAATATCTTTTATGTGTTATGAACAAGGTTTTTTGCAACTCTTATGTTTAATGTAAGCTTTTATCATTGGGTTGAATTGGGTTGGATCAAACTCGTATTTGAAAATTACATTCAAGTTCCTCTTTGGGGATTTATTTTCACATCCATGCTTAAACAATACATATATCAAATCTACTTAACCTAGTGACACATTCAATCAAGATAATCACATTATATTTGCATTAAATAAGGCCACATGCTTAGGTTAGGCATAAATAGACATTTGCATAGGTAGTGAAGCTAAGGTATTTGACCCAACTACCTATTTGTAATGTATTTAATATACTTTCCTACCTACCTATTAAATTAATGTACCTATTTATTCACCTATTTACCTACCTACTTAAAGTAGGTAATATTTAGTAAGGTTCGTACTACTTAGCAAGTACCTACATGAGGTAATATTTAATAATTACCTAATATGTACTTAATATGTACATAGTAGGAACCCACGCTACTTAGCTAGGTAAATACCTAGTAGGTAGGTACTTAGTACTTAGTACATCTAAGTACGTTTTACTTATAATATTATTATGACCTAATACCTAATAGGTAGGTACCTAGGTGTTGTATTCTAGGGAGGTACCTACATGTTACCTAGGCTAGGTATTAGGTATGTATTAACTAGGTGCATATAAGGTGCATATATGCTAATGTCTAGGCTATTGTAGGTTAGTGTTGGTTATTCCAAACTATTCATAGGCTAATAGTATATGCTACCTTATGCCATATATGTAACTTATGTTCATAAATTAGGTTCCTAAGCTATTAATGTAGGGAATATGTAGCCTACCATAAGCTAAGTTCCTAAGCTACTACAAGCCTCTTTAGATTAATATTAAGATAAAGTAGGCTACTTTAGACTAGCTTTTGTATTTAATGGTGCAATCTATGACTTATCTACTTAAACGTACCTATTTTCCAACCTACTTAGAAACATACAATCTACCTACCTACTTATAAAGGATAGACTTGTGCAAATTGGAATAATAAAACATGGTTCTTTTATACCTAGCATAAGGGACATAATTAGTAGCCAATAACATTGAAAAAGTCATGTTTGGAAAGTTACAATGGCATAACTAAAAACTATTTAGTTTCAACAATGTGGGGCATGGTGGTAGCACTAGATTTTTTTTTTAAAAACGCATCATAATACCCTAAATTAAACAAATAGCCCGCTTGTTGACATTATAAATCTATAAGACAAATGATTTTCCCTTGCAACCAATCCAATTAGTTTGGTCAGGTGGGCATGGAGGAAAGGCAAGGACAAAAGAAATGTTACCAAATGTTTTGCTTGCCATCACCTTAATTCCATAACTCCATAATTGCCCTTTATGGCCCTAAACTTTGGGACATACTTTATGACCAATGCCCATTCTCCTCCACAACACATATATATTTTTTAGAATTGAAGGAAGTTATGTGTTTTGAGATTATGCAATAATTAATTAAAATAAAAGAAAAATAAAAGGGTGAATGGTGGCGTGTCGATTTAATTGAACAACCTAATCCATAGGTAACCAAAACCTTAAATTATATAAACATATGACAAAAGAAACCCTAGACATATGATATGAAAAGCCTTTGAATTTTGAACAACCCAAAAACCTTTTAGGGTATGGTTTAGTTGGACACCTTAAACCTCATGAAACCAAAAACGTTGGACATAACCAAAAATAAATCATAAACCCTAAACAAATGACATAAACACTAGGAGAAAAGACCTTTTTTTAACCAATAGTTTTTTTTATTGCATGTTGGTTTCTATTATGTTGCAACTAGGAATTTAAAATATTTTTATAAAATTCCACATTCGTAATTATGTTTAATTTAACTATATAATTAAAACCCTAGTAAACTAAAAACCTTAACCTTAAATAACCCCAAATTTTAGACCTTAAACATATGAAATAAGGAAATTACTTAAAACCCTATAGAACCCAAAAACCTTAGGGTATGGTTTAATTGAATACCATTAACCCTAGGAAACCAAAAATCAAAAACCTTAAATGCTAAACAACCCAAATCCTTTGACCTTATACATATAACAAAAAAAAAAAAGGTTCTTAAGCTTTATAGAGTTCACAACCTTAAACCCTAGATAGATCACAAATGAATACCTTAACCTTAAACATATGACAAAATAAATGGAATGGAATAGAACCTGGCAATGGAATAATTTGACATGTAAATCATAGTTCCAATGTGACCATTTTGCTAAATTTGGTAGTTTATATTTTCATATCAAAATTGAAGACACTAAAACCCTAAACTTTAATGATTCCAAAAACCTTAAAACCTAGGAAACTCGTAAGGGAAGAAATTGTGTGAATATGTGATGAAGCTTTAGAGTTCAAATGTTGAAATGTGAACCCATTTTGGAAGAATAGTTATAAGTATAGTCTAAATGTCCATGTGGGACTTACAAAACAAGATTCATATAAATAAGATTAATCATAACCACCTTGTAAAATTAAATTGAGTGGTGAAATGAAATAAAGTTAAATAATTAGATGAAATTTCAACAATTGTTTTTGAGTTTATGACCCAAATTGAAATTCAAAACGTTTTGTGTGAATGTTTGAAATGAACATTATATTCATTATAATGTTTTTACATTACATGATTAAATGGTTACCAAATCTAATGTAATTATCAACAAAACTTAAAAGTAATAAAATGAAAGTATGTACATGTAATTGGTAGTAGATAGGTAGGTAATATATTAATAAGTATGTAGGTAGGTAGTTGGTAAATTGGTATATATGTATAGAAAAGGGTAGCCTTAGAGGCCTTTTCATGTTTTGAAGTGACGAAGCACGAAGACAATATTTCAAGGGCATCAAAAAACAATGTGGAAGGATCTCTAGGGATACCCTTCTCTTATGTAAAGCATTGTCTTTTTTCTCAAGCCTGGAAAGAAAAAAAGATGATGGTTTACATAGTGAAAGAAATTTTCCAACTTAGACGACTACTATTGAAATCTTCTACTTGTAGACAACGATTCTCAAATAACGAAGGGAAAAAAAATAGTGTTTTACATAGGTCTTAATGCATCAAGTAGATTCATATGGGAGGTCGCAAGGTTAGTGATTAACTATGCATAAACAAAAAACAAGATTGAATGAACTACCAATTTACATTCATACATTGCCTTATTTATGGCACATTTCAGAACTTATTTACAATAATTTAAGGCATCTAAAACTTAAAAGGCATATTTAAATGGGCTTGATATTTTTAAATATTCAATTTATATTACATTGTTGGATATTCCTTGAACTCAATAGTTGAAGGGTAATGAAAGGTTTATCTTTTATAGGTGCATTTAAACATGAAGGGGGAAAACTTAATTTAATCTTCTATATTGAAAGGCAAATTAATCAAGCTCCCATTCAAATAAGGAATAGACATATGAATCCTCCCCACTCTTATGCCTCCTTATCTACTTATGTTTAGTTTCATGGTAACCTTCACCTTGCATTGAACAATGAACAAAGTTCATGGTTAGGGACATTCCCCAAATGTTTGGCCTTCAACATGGCTATGGCATCATTGTCATAACTCCTTTTTTTTTTGAGAAATTTGAACACCTTCAAGGCTTTACCTTACACTTGATATTCATCTTCAAACTCTTTTTACCATATTTTATGTGATTGGTGTTACTTTTATTTTTTGGTCAACTTGTATAGTTAAAATTGGTCCACCTTTTTTCTTTAATGGTTGGACTAAAAAAAATACTAAATTTTATAACAAAGTTTGCTTGACATTTCTCATGGTTAAATAAATAGGTGTTGGTGGACAAGCACTTAGTACACTAATATTATAATAAAAACTAGTGTTGGGCAAGTAGATATCATGTTGCTGATAGCCACCAATTTTAAAATATATATATTTCCTAATCATAGAACCACTAATTTTGGTTTTATGAAAACAAAAAGTTAGAGTTAAAAACCAAATTAGTTCCACTTACCTTTGAAAATTCAAACATGTTTAAGTACACTAAAACTATAAACATAGTGTGTTCATAATGGTGAATTCATAAATAGTTAATCAAATATGGAATTGAGAAGTGGCAATTACTAAATTCAAGATCTAAGCTAAGTTAAAAGCCAATGTAATACCTTACCTTAAGCGGCTAAATAACTAGTTTAGGCTTAGCTTTTAACCTAAATTAAGAACCTAGGCTAACTAGCCTATACACTAGAAAAATTTGTAGGTTATTTTTTTATTGAATTACAAGGAGACACATGACATTTTTTAGGTTAATAATTTATTGAATTATAAGGTGACATGTGACAATTTATAGGTGGTCCAAGGAAGCATAAGGTACTTAGGCCTAGTCCACTAGCTAGGTAGGTCAACCACTTGGCCTATTTACTTAGGTACCTAGTTTAAACTTGCCTACCTATGTGAGGTAGGTAGGCCTAGGCTAGGTATATAAGTATGCTTAGGCTAGGAATTAACTAGGTTAGGTTTTAAAATTTTATTTCAAGTTTAACCTTTAAAGGTCAAGCCTATTTGATTAGCTCATCCCCAAATGGCATTTGGTTTTTAATGTTTTTTGTGTATTTTCAATGTTCTAATGCACTTATATATATATATAGTTCACAAAAAAATGAAACAAAGACAAAAAATTTGGGATAAGTTTTTTGTTGCAACCTAGTTGCAACATAGTCACATGTACTAACATCGACATATTAACTAACAACTATTAATTGATTAGTTAAGTTAGGTTAGGTTAAGTTAAGTACTTAGGCTAACATAAGCTATGTTACATTAGGTTAAGTTAGGTTAGGGTAAAAACCTAGGTTAGGTTAGGTTAAATTAAGTTAACCTAAGTACTTAAATTATGTTACACTAGGTTAAATTAAATTAGGTTAAGGAATTAAGTTAGGTTTAAAGTTTAGGGTTTAGGGTATATTATGTTAAACAAAAATAAATTAGGTTAAATTAAGTACCTATGATAAGATAGGTTAAACTACATTAAACTATGTACAAACTTAGCTTTGGTTAGGTTAAGTACCTAGGTCATGTTAAATTAGGTTAGTTATGATGTCAAGTTAAGTTAGGCTAAGCTAAATACCTAGGATTGGTTAAGTTAGACCATGTACATAGGTTAGGTTAGGCTAGTTAAACTACATACCTAGGTTAGGTTAAGTTAGATATCCTAATCTACCTTTCTCCTTATACATATATTTAATATACACATTACAATACCCTTAATTTATTTTTTAAATACAACCATATACACCCATATACATATCCTAAGTAGGTGAAAGCATGGTATTTTATACGAAAAAAATTGACGAACAAATATCGAGTTTAAAAAAAGATAATTTTTCACAAAAACACAAGAAAATAGATTCAATTTTTACTTAAATTTCATTTGAAACCATGGTGCTTTCCATTGGGTTTATATTAAGTTTAATACAAAATTTGAGAAACTTTGGAATAATAAAAGTAGGGAATAATTAATTTTCAATTTGACTGGCCAATATGGTGTTCAAAAGTACTTTTTCATTAAATTATTTAATGAAATAAATTTTTATGAAGTTATAACATAAAGATCATTGTATATTCAAAGGAATGAAAATAAAGAAATTTTATTTTCTCTTCAAGTAGAATATATTTGAGACATACTTGAAACATCTGTTACACTGCAAAAAATAGGCTTCAAAAGCTATTTACATTTTAAAAAGTCTCTTTGAAACCTACTTTTACAACGTAAAATTTAAAAATAAATTCATAATAATGAAATAATGAAGAACTATCATGTTTTTCATCATATGGAAAGATAAAAAAATAATAATCACCATGTAGTTGTAGGTATGACCAAAATAATAAATAGTTGAAAAAACAACCAAAACTACTTGTAAATAACATGTAGTTGTATATAGTCCCAAATGTATGAATCACATTTTTGCCTTTTTCTTTTATTGCTACGAGGTTACATAGGTTAACGAAGGCTGCTTAGCCTAGGCACTTATATGTGACCTATCATAAGCTAAGAACATAGTTCCATTTAACCTAATTAGATAAAACCTAGGTCACCTACTTTAAAATAAGTACAATGTAAATGGACTAAGTTAGGTTTGGCTAGGCCACCTACTCTGAATTAGGAATTTAAACACTGGGAGGGAGGGGGGGTGGGACACCAATAAAATATATATATATATATATATATATATGTGAGTAAAAATATAGGGTGCAATATACTAGTTGTTAGGTAAAAATTATAAGTTAATTAGTTAAAAATAAGGTACATTTTATTCAAATAATTAATTTAATTATAATTGCAACTCCAACACACCTGAAGGCTTGATCATTTTAATCCTCAAGATAGTGCGACCGGAAGAAATGTCTAGAGTATCATTAGGTTGTCGTTGGAGATACACAAAATCACTAACATCAAATTGTCTCACCTTAAGTTTGTAACTGCCACCTCGTGTGTGTGCATACCATAAGGTGTCTCGATGATGTGTAATGGACAGGTTCTCCATGGCCATGGGCATAACCTTCTTGAATAGAGCAACCCTTTTTGCAATGACCCTAGCCCAAATGGCTGGGGAGTCCAAGTCCACAACCTAGTCCATTTGAATAGCAATGGAAGAGGGTGGAATGGGATGTCTCCCAAAAAGTAAAAAGTAAGGAGAGAAATGAGATAAAGAAGCGTGTTTGGACATC
>Ga0116231_10000379_pt1 | contig 73931 bp, 54 predicted proteins | sample S1TSphgellanicum_2_FD_89695 | JGI IMG/M metagenome (GOLD analysis project Ga0116231, IMG submission 89695) | Host-associated microbial communities from peat moss isolated from Minnesota, USA - S1T2_Fd - Sphagnum magellanicum MG | ecosystem: Host-associated > Plants > Peat moss > Unclassified...
CCAACACCAAAGGGTGTCCCGAATGCTAAACTAACCTCTTGTGGTTGGTTTTTGGATGCAGATTCACACGAGATAAGTTAGTCCCTCTTCCTAGTCTAATCCCTGGGCTCCCAACTCGACCCTTTACCCCCTTTTAGAGTTGGAAGTTGGGAGCGTGCCTCCAAGTCTCAACTTTCCGTAACTTGACTTTGTGAAACTTTCAAGTGGATTTCACCCCGTGACTTGGGAGCGCATCACTCCAACTTATGAAATGAGACCTCGATCCAGCATGTTCCACCCTGACAAGACTTTCTCCAGTCTGGAACAGATCCTCCACACCAGGGGTGTAAAATATGGCAAAATGGTTATGTGAGACAACAGCCTTGGGAATCTAAATGTCTCCCAACCTCGGCACACCACGCTGTCTCTCAGCGAACATAGGCGTTACTCTACGCAAGGTACGAAGTGTAGTAGTATTGTGTCTGTAGCTGTGAGACTGACACCCATCCCTCTGTTCCATTTCTCACCTTCAACCAAACCTCAGCGCGTGTATGAAAGCCACTATGACCTATCTCTACTGCTACGTCTCCGATTCGGGCTTCCTCTGGATCTATTCCTACAAGTGTTATCACACCAAAACCCAGGAAACGCAGCACTACCGCTCCTCTCTGTGGTCCACCCTAAGTAGTCAGATAATCAAACCTATTAACGATTCGTTGTTCACGAACGTCCTGCGTTAATTCTTCTTCTCCTACCTCATATACACCAGATGAAGACATGATACGTTCTACCTAGACCTCTATAGGTTCTACCGAAACTACCGAACCGGCTCTGATACCAAAAAGGAGAGTGCTTAACTTAAACAAACACCCTGCTGCCTACTGGATCTATACACGATCTGCAATTCCTAGGGTTCTGACTACAATTCTGATCTTTCCTTCCTAGTCATGAGCATTCGCCTACAAACACCCTGCAAACTTTTGCTCACACACACAGCTTGTGCTCATGGGCTTCCATGTTAACACATTCAACAGATCTCTTGCTTTGGATTTCACTCTATTTTTCTTTCAGACAATGCCACATGAAAACAAAATGCAATTCCTTGGCCAAGCTACTGGCGCAGCGGAAAAAAATCAGTAACCAGCCAAGAATGCTAGCAACCAGCTGATCTCTTTTATTGCCTATACATCTTCTAAGCTCCTCAACCACAGTTAGTGTTCCTCTCCTCTACTGGCTATTATGTAGAAAAATTAAGGACCCCCTCCATAGCTCAACTCTTCAGCACCTCCAAACCACCTCAGCTCATAATTGCAGCTCCATTCCTCACCATAATTCGACGCTGCCTCTACCACGCGTGATCAGCCTCCATGCTCATTCAGTAACAGCCGCCATTCATTCCTTCATGTACAACATCTCACACACACCCAGAGAGAGATTTCCCATGCACTTCCATGTAATAATAATGGAGAGACAGCCGCCACAAAAAGAAATGACTAATAAAACAAACTTAACTTCCAAGATCAGGAAGTGTTCACACTGGCGTGGCGACTTAATTTCGTGTTACATTTGATAGTTAAAGTGAATTAGTAAGCTTGGAGCCACCAATGATTAATGGCAATTCAAGTTCCAAGAGGCCATGGGAATCATGAGTTGCCAAAAAAATGAAACAACAAAAGTTTAGGGAGTTTGTGATGCCAATTCATGTAATGGCCACTATAGACATGGGTGTTGCAACACTCTCACAACAGCCATATTCATAGAGCCAATTTTGAACTTGTTTCGGAAAAGGTCAAGAAATACTTGGTGCTTCAAAGAAAATAAAAACTTGAAAAGCTTTGAATGAAGCTTCACACTACCGCCACAATTCAAACAAATATTATAGGTGAAATCCCTTCCAAGGAAATTCCAAAATTGATAGTTGTACATGGTGATGATTTTCAAAAAGATTTAATAACATTCGACAATTCACCAACAAATTTCCATATTCATGAACTTGAAAAAAAAACCAATACACAAACTTCACCACAACCATGTGGATTAAAAGAAATGTTTGATCTTGATTTAATATGTATTATTGTTTTTTCAAGCCCAAAGATGTTTCACAAGGTCATTTTGAAAATCATAATGGGCAATTACATTTTCAATCTCATTGGTTCCTTGGTAGTAATCTTCAAAAAACAATTCCCACCTTAAGTGTGAAACATTATATCGAACATCAAATGAAGGCTCTAGATTATAATTGGATTCATCTTCTATGATTAAGTTGTGCAAAATCACACAACCTATAAGAATCCTTTTGACTATGGCCATGGCCCTATTGTCTACTTTGATTTGAATGATTGCAAAATCCTCTTAAAGCACCCCAAAGTAATGTTCCATGTTTCTTTTGACTCCTTACATTTTAGAGAAATGTTGTCATTTCTTTCCTTGTAGTTCATGAAGTGCTTGAACGAATATGCTCCATCAAGGATAGATGTCATCAACAAGTAGGTAATACTTTGGATATGTATTGCCATTGACAACAAAACTCATGTTTGAAGCTTGTCCTTGAAGCAAATTAGTGACAAGTGATGACCTTTCTAGCATAATGATGTCATCACTATTGTCAAGAAGGCCAAAAAACACATGTCAAATCAATAGTGATTGGCTTACAACATTTTCAAAAATGATCAACTTATTGTTATCTTTATTTTGAAATGGTCCATGCCAAACAATGAAGTGATTTTTTCATCAATAATGCATGCAATATGAACTTGCAAACATGGTTGGGAAACCTTGATTATCGTTGATTTTGAGTTGTTTCTCAATATCATTTCATGTAAGTTACTTCACATATTGGGTGTTGAAATTTTCCTTGACAACTTTCACAAATCTTTTCATTACCTTCATTGTTGTATTTTGTCCCATTTAATAATTTCCATCAACTACGTCAATTGAAATTCCATAAGCCAAAATGTGCAAGGCAATTGTGCACTTTTGAATTGAGCTCAAGATTATGTTGCCAATTGCACCCTACTTTTGCAAAAAATATGAATTATGTACATAGACATTATCAAGAATGTGAAAAAACAATGTCCACTTCATTTTGTAATTATTTTTCAACAATCTATCATCATACATTAATAATGCACAAAAACAATCCCTCTAGATTTTATCTTGTTCACATTGCTTTTCTCTCTTTAAATTAGATTTTCATCTTGGATGTGAACCTTCATGTTTCTTTTAATTTTCAACCAACCCATATCTAATTCATGAAAATGTTTTAAAAAAAGTATTCATAATCATCATCTTCAATTACTTGAAGATTTTGTTGGAATTTCTTTTCTAACACTCCATTGTTCAAGAATTGTAACCTCTTTATCTTATGCAAAGCCTCTTATTCAAATGCTTCAAAACTCTTTAACACAAGTGCGATGAAATATAAGGTGAAGTAATTTTCCACCACATACCAATCCTTTCATAATAAAGCCTATACACACCTTGCTCAAGGATGCTACATGCTTTGGAAGGTGGAAAAGCTCTAAAACCATTTCTAGACTAAGGTTGCTATCTCATGAGTGTGAACAAGTGAGCCCAAGGGAATTTTTTTAAGATTATTCTACTAATGTGAACAAATTTTTTTAAACACATGGGACATAATATTTGGTGACATGGAGGAATATTCTACCACATGTTCATGGATGAATGATATTATGGATGATAAATAAAAAGGATGAACATTTTCATGAATGTTGGCAATATATATATATAATTGAACAAGAAGGCAGGATGGATAAATTTTATGTTGGTTTATCTTGAAAAATATGATAAACAAAATGTTGATGTCATACTTCAAGTTATACTTCATATTTCCTTAATATTAATTTTTGCAACATCTAAATCATTTATAATTTTAAACTAAATCCAATTTAGTGGCATATAAACATGTTGACTCACAAAGAGGTATGTGCTAATCCATACACTACTCATTCACCACCAAAAGGCATGTGCCCATTAGGAATTGAGACAATATTAGGTAGCCCTTGACATTCTAGCTTATCTATACCATTTCAAATTATTTGATATTTTCATTCACATTTTCAACCTCTTGCATTTAACACCATTTTTGCTAATTGTACAATTAAATTACATTTCCCCCCCTCTACTATTAATTTGCTCGATCTATACTAAATTTGCATTTACTCCACCCACTACCTAGTTTCATCCTTTCTACCTCTACCACGTGTTTGTAATCGTGAAATGTTAATTCTATTATGGGAAGAAGAAAATTGACACCAAATGTCACACCAAACACCTTGCAATCAATTATTGAATGTACGTTAATTTCAAGCATACTAAATAGAATATGTGAGATGACAAAAAAACCCTTGGACTATCCAAAAGATGACATTCAATTAGTCCCCCTCTGACATTTACTAGAAAATAGAACATGGGGAACAGAATGGAAAAGGTCAATTGATAAAATAGATGAATGGGTGGCATAGTGATGGGCAAATGCGAAGATAAACAAAGAAAATCTTGCATTGCTCAAATAAATTATAAATATTTCCAAGGAGGATATGTGAAACTATAATTGGGCGATGTTTACACATGCCATGGATTTTTTCAAAAAACACATGAGTTTGAAAAAGCTGATCCTATAACATTTTTTTACAAACTTATTAAGTAATTTGTCCATAGAGGATTTGGTAACCCTTGGCAATTTACTATCAATAGAATTCATGAAACCCAAAAGATGACTATATGCAACTCCATGTAGGTGAACTTGGGTGCCACCATAATTAAGGAACAAAATGTTAAAACATTTGGTGAATTGTCGGATGAAAGGGTTAGCCTCAAAACCACGATAAATGTATGATAGTCAAAAACAAAAAAATGTCGAAAAATGAAAGAGGAATTAAAACCCCAATGTGTGCATTAAATTGTGGTTCGATACACATGATAACATGAATATTTATTCAAAGTATGTGATTTTAGAAAGACATATTAAGTTTTGGAAAAAAAGAAAAAATGAAGGTTGAAATTGAACATTGAAGTTGCTTGTTGAACAAATCCATAATGATTGTTGAAACAAATAATCACTAAAAATATTAGATTTGAGCATAAAATGATGAGCAAATACTTGATTTTGTGGTAGTTGAGACAAATGTAGTTATTTTGCCATTTGGAGTCATTTTGGCATATGCTATTATTCCAAATCATTTCTACCCATGTCCAAATGGTCCAATCAAAAGCAAAGTTGTCATGCTAGACTTAAATGCATAATTTGAGTGTATGGACCACAACAAGTATGTCACCAACTTGACATCTTCCCAAATTTGGGTTATTTTGTGCATTTAATTTAGATTTATTTTGAAATTGAAGGGTTCCATCAAAGAAAAATAAAATAGAGCTTCTTCATTTGCATCATGTCACGGTATCCATATCCATGATATTCTTGTTGAACACCATCAAATTTGGATTTGTATTCTCATGTGGAGGAAAGTGAGTTCAAAAGTGTAGATGCAAAGTTCCAAGCAAAGGTTGGATACTACACATCTACTAACCACTTGCAAGATTACATGATATATGGAACAATGATCAAAATGTCTATCTCGAAGTTTTTAAACAACTTGTGACAACCACTTAGAGATAATCCATGGCCAATAAACCCGACATAGAAATTTTAGAATTTGATTTCATCGATAGTGCGTTTACCTATTGGGGTTCAATGCACTCAATAAAATAAGCAATTCAATTTAAGAAAAAAAATGGCCAAGAAATGATTTATATGCAAATGATGATCTATATGAAGCACCAACATTTGTTTACAATAGGGAAATGGATCCGCTAATGGAGGTCAATAAAATTAGCAGTGAGGTGGAGGAGGAGCACTTCAAGACATGCCTAGATGGCGGAATGACAAAGTCGAATGACGAAGAAAAAACATGGTGCTAGAAACACTAGGCCCATAAGATGTTTTGATGGATGAAGAAGAGGAAGGCACGGAACTAGTGACACCATGGATAAAAACAAGTTGTAATGATGTACACAACACACCCAAAGGAATTGGTTTTGCTTAGTATGTTCAACATAAAAACATATATATTGTTGACATTTAAAAGAAGTAATAGCATACCGCCTAGAACAATTTATAATCCAAAATGCATAATTGTGAAAAATTCCATATAAATGTGAAATTGTGTAAATTGCATAGAAAAAATTGAGAAGTTCAAAAGTTGGGTTTTTTTAATATTAAATGTAGATTGAACTTTTGAAGCCAAGGCTTGAAACATGACAAATTTTGTATTTAGCTAGACATAATTTTAATGTATGTAAATTCATTTTTTAAGGAAAAAAATGGAACTTTTACATGTTTAGTATATGATCATGTAGAAAATATTCCATAATTTCTCACATTCAAGTTTACTTTTTATTTTTTTTCACACTTAAATTTACTTTTTACCAACTCCATTGATAAAATTAATATTGCAAAAATTGGGGAGACTATTAGCAAACCACCTAGAACAACCAATATGATTGATGAATTAGAAATAGGGAGCAATAGTCACATCATATTTATTAAGACCATTTTTCTCTAATAGGTTTTAAGCATCGTTGGGCGAGTATCACATTTTTATGATACTTGCCAGATTTGGTTTTCATTAACAATTTATAAAAGGGTTTGGATTTCATTTTTTTTTTAAAAATGTATATGTCATGCAAGGATATCAATATTTAAAAATAAAATAAAATGGTTCTCACTATGTTGGTTCTCAAAATTTTGAGAATAATCAATTTTCCTTTGCCAGTTCTCATAAATTGGGTATTATTATTATTTTCCAAAAATTAAAATTATAAAAAAATAGAAATTTCAATTTTATTATTTTTCTTATTAATGAAAAAATTAAAAACATTATTACAAAAAAAAATTTAACACTAAACAACAAATTATTTATTGAGCTTTTACACTTCAATAAATTCATCATTTTCAAATTCACCTTTAAGCACTTCTAATTCCTCTTCTAAATCTACATCCCTTTCAAATAATTCCAGTAAGTTAGATGGAAACTTACAATCTATTCTAAAATCATTAGGCCAATTTTTGTTGACAAATGTCAATTACTCTAAATTTTCAATATGCAAACAACATTTCATAAGGTTAGTAAATATTCTAACCAAAGAAAAAAATTCCTTTTATTTCAATTTGAGATCCAACAAGACCAAAAATTTGCTAAGTTAAAAATCCAACTATAGGAAACATTACTTCATGTTTTTGCCACCACTGAAAAGGACATTTGATGTCATTAACATCCAATTGATATTTCTTGAAAATCATCAACCCCATTTTCACAAGCTTTTCTGTTAATTCACTTGTGCTTGTAGTTTGCTCAAAAATATCCAAACTACAATCATGTTAAAAATATCTTAGTTAGTAAAATTCTTAGATTTAACCTTACCAAAGGATGCAAATGTTCATGGCATTTGACCAACATAGGATATAAGGTTTTTCTATCATATTCCTCAATAAGAACAACACCTTGTTCCCTTCCAACAAATGAGGATACCTATATGAAGACTTTTAAACCTTGGGTTCACCATAAAAGAAATCATATTATGGGCTTTTACTTTCATATTTTTTCAAGAATGAAAAGAAAGAATCCAACACATTGATTAGTTCCCTTCTAATGTTAAAGGCCAACAAAGACAACTCATTAGAAACAATTGGACAAACACAATCCACAATAATTTGAGAACTTTACCAAGTTAGAGGTGGAAGCATTTGACTAGTTACTTTCACAACGGTTTATCTGTTTTAATAAAGGAAAATGGCAAAATGAAATTGTAAGGCTTCTTGAAACATAATGATCTTACTAACAAACCTACAAAACTACCAATAAGTGAAAATATTAATTATCTTTTATAATTTAGAACTTCAAAAATTATAAATTATTTTTAAAATAATGAAATAAGGAAGATTACTTGGTTTTCATTAAAGTGTTCAATTTTATGGGGCAAATGCCAATCTCAACACAAGACTTGTTCCATTCTTGTTTCCTTTTTCAAAAAAAAAAATTAAGCCAAGTGACGCATTTTTGCAAATTTGCTTAAATAAATTTAATATGAACATACTTTAGATCCTTGCACAACTTTTTTTCTACAATGCCATATTGATATGCCTTTGAAAAAACATGCCCAAAGCAAGTGCCTTAAAAGCTTTCTTTTAAACCAAGAGATTCACAATTTTGAACAACTTTTAATATAATAGTTATAGCATTGAAATTTGATCCTTCATCTTTGACATTAGCAATGATCTTTTTCTTTAAACCATATTTGTCCAGTAACTTTGTTAGATTTTTAGCCAATGCTTGACCAGTATTCTTTGTTGCCTCAAACAAGCCAATTGTCATATGTTTTGGTTGTTAATCATTACCCAAAAAACTGATCATTAATGCAAATACATCATAAGCTCCTTTAGACATCTAAAGATCAAAGCTACTTGTTGTAGAAAAATAATTTACCAATGCAGGAAGAACATATTGTTGACTTATTTTCTCAACTAACCCTAGCAATATCTTTTGTGAAAACTGCCTTTTGGAAGGGAAATTCAAGTTTGGACACAAATGCAAAACTAAATGTTTGAACCAAATGTTTTCCACAAATTAAATTGGTAGATTGTTGTAAACAATCAAAAGACCCAGGTCCTTTAAAAATTTTCTTTGTGGCACATCTTCTTTTTTGAAGGAATTTATAATATAAAAAAATTAGAAATTGACCCATCAAACACTATCACTATTTTCTTTGCTAGTTGTTTTTCTTTTTTCCCTTTCAACAAAAAAATTACTTCTTCTTCAAACATTTTTGCAACAAGAATGTGATATGCATCCACATGTTTTTAAAAATAAGTTATTCCATTTGTTTTGTAATAAGAAATCAATCCTTTCCTTGCTTGAATTCTTTGAATTTATTCCTATTACGTGTTTTTGATAACAAAGGATATAACGCATGATTTGTGTATTTTCAAGGTCAAATTTTGCATTATCATTGACATAATAAAAACTCCAACACAAAGATAATCTTCCATGTGGTTTCTAGCTTTTTCTTTAAGCATGCAACTTTTGAAGATTTAACTTCATTTTTTGAATTCCTACTTGTTTTTGTTTGCACATTTACATTTTTTTTCCCATAATTCCATCATTCATACATATTTCAATCGTTTCATTATTTCCACTTACAACAATTTCATTTACAAAAGACTATTCCATTGGGAATTTTCACAAGAGTATTTATAGAGCTAAGGCAACAACAAGATTTGCAAGCAATCTTTATTAATAGACAATTCCCAATTTTTTCACAAACAAAAAATAAAGCAAAAATAAAACATTCACAAGGGTTTATAATTTTAAAAAACATTTACAAATAATGGGGTTGAAGGTTAGGAAAAAAAATTCCCATTTTTCTTTCGTTAAGAGTACAAAAATGTATATTGGTAACTTTTTTTAGAAAAATGTTTTGGGTTTATGGATATCCTACACATAATTTTTAAAAAAAAAATCTACATTTCTAAACAAACATATTTAAAGAATCAAAAAAAGAAAACCAAAATAAAGAAAAAAAAAATCTAAGACAAAATAATTATAGAAAATAAAAAACAAACAAAAGAAAACAAAGCACCAAAAAGAATACCTTCTTTCTAGGTGCTAGAGAATTTGCTCCTCCAAACTCCTCCTTGTTAAAGAGGAAGGAGGAGGGAAATACCAACCAACATAAGGTATAAGGTAGTGAAACACAATGCAGCAAGGTGTGAGACACAATGCAGCAAGGTGTGAGACAACAAGGTAACGAAGCAACAAATGGGGGCATTGAGAGGTACTTGAAGCACGATGGTAATGAAGTAGCAAGGCAACAAGGCAACACAAAGCAGGAAGGCATGAGGCAACGAAACAACATGAGACAATGAAACAATGCGAAGCAAAACAAGGTGATGAAGTAATAGGATGAAGGCAATAGGATGAGGTGATGAAGTAACGGAGTGTAGCAACAAAGCAAGTGAGGACAAGGCAACGAGACAAGGGAGGCATGAAGGAAAGAAGCATAAGGGAACAAATAAATGAGGAAAGTTGAGGAAAAAAGAAAAAAAAAAGGAATTTTTTTTGAAGCTATGATCCAAACATCGAAAATCCAAACTAGAGCACAAAGGCACTTGAGAACGTAACATGCACAACTTTGTGAACACACACAACTTTTTGAAAGAAACACAAGAGGAAGAAGATGGGAGAGAAAATTCCCTTTTATAAAAAAAATAGGGTTTTCCAGAAGTGGCCGTTGCGATGTGGTGCCTCCACCTAACCCTAATTTTTTCACATAGAATTCTCCTGAGACCCTTACCCGGGTAAGAGGTCAGACCTTACATAGGTCTCACTATTTTAAGAAAAAAAAAAAAAACCAGTTTTCACCATTTGGTTCTCACACAAGTGAGAACTAGCGATCCGGTTTTCAGTCAGAGTATCACTCAATGTGATACCCTGAGACGTTCAGACTCTGATGCCCAGTTGATGACGCCTGGGGAGATTTGTGATACCCGCCCAACAGGGGTCTTCAGCATTGCTGTGCCTTGTACCAAAGCCTCATCGAACTGTGCAAAAATGCTGGGCCAAACCAACATGTTTTGACTTTTCTTCATCTAATTTGAATTTGCAGTGTGTCACGTTCTGAGCGCCTCTGGAGTTGCTCTAAGAGCATTCCCCACTAGTGCTCAGTATGTGACCCTGCACATTAAAAATTGGTCACATACGTAGTTGCAGCAGTTGACCTGCTCTAATACGAATTTACAGGAATCAAGCTTATTAAAATACAAAAGTAACCAAATGTAAAGAACTTGTCAAGTTTTTGTAGTGTATGTGGAGGAGGGCACCTTACCCTCACAAAAATATCTCCCTCATGATAGGATGACACCATAGGCCGTAAGGTTCCCTTCTTTGCTTGTGAAATGAATGAAAAAATCTGTTTAAAAAATCTACAAGATCTCTCTCTACACCACCCATAGTGCGCCCCCAGGGGTGGGGGATTGATTCACAGAAACCAAAGGAAAGGGAAGCAGCATCCCCCTTAATCCGGGCTGGGTACAGAGGCGGGGCAGTTCTGGGAATTTGAGTCTCCTGCCTGTCTCCTACGCGAGGCCCTCAGCAATTCTTGTAATTTGAGTCCCCACGCTCAGCTGTCGGCTGGTTTAGGTTCTAGCCCCATTCTTGAAAGGTCCTTACCCTACACATAAAGCACTGTGGCTTTTTGAAATTTAGGTCCCTTGTTAGGCCGAAGAAGGAACGTTGTTCATTGACATGGCAGGAAATAGTAACTTTACACAATCTGAAACATACCCACCACCTTGGCAATGCAACTTCCACTGGCTGATTTTTCGTAATATTTTTCATAAAATATAAAACCTGCCCTAATTTTTGTAATTTATGTAGATGAGCATTCTCAGGTGCAAGAATTCAGCTAAGATCTTCAGGATCTTTGAAAGTGGAAGAAACTTTCTGTGCACCTCCTCTGAAAATTAGGGCTGGTTTTGACACTGGAGAAGGGTAGGGCCCGAGGCCCTTCCTTGTTTGTTAAAGTGCCCACCGAGGCCCTTCCTTGTTTTTAAGTGCCCGTCACTAAAAATCAAGGAAGGGCTAAGGGCCCTACCCTTCTTCTGTACAAAAGAATATACCGCCATAGCCGAGTACAGTCAGCCTAGAGACAAGCAAATGGCCATGGTCATTGGCTATGGCGTCTATTTTCTCTGCTTTCCGCTGCTTCTCGTCCTTGTTGTCGGTGCGTTTGCATTGTTGTCAGGCGCTCCGCAACGTCACAAGAGGCGCCAGAACAGACTATGTTTCCTTTGTGAACCAAAACAGTAGACGCGTTTCGTAATCGCAATCTTTCGAGTAGGAGGACGCGTTGGTTTGCGAACTTGATTGCAATTTTTTATTTTTAAATTTTTAATGGGTTTGGTTGGTTTCCTAGGAATTTGTTAAAATGGGGTAGCAGTTGTTTCTCTGGTTTTGGAATAGAACGCCATCTGCAACAAGTGCAGGCATCTCTCTCTTTTCCAAGAATGGGTTCTACCCCAATTGTTTTCTTGTTGGACGGACTGTAGGTCAACTGCAGTTGTGAGAAATTGTGAGAAATGAGTTTGATCATGAAGTGGAGACGTGGCATGATGATATCTCAACAAAATTTTCTTCTCCGGTGAAGAAGACTGCAACAGCAGCGGCGGCAGCAGCAGCTCTGGACAGAGGTGTTGAAGAAAGGAAGCAACACAAGGTAAGGTCTTTGAGGACCCTAAAGTATCTGAAGCTCAACTTGTCAGGGGGCAAACTAAGGAATCCTTAGTCTTGCAGCAGATGAATTGGGTAGGCAGGTTCATGTTGTGTAATGATGGTCAGTTTTACAAGTTGGAAGATGATCTCATGATGGGGAAGAACCCTTTCTATGCAATGCAAACAGTGTAGCAACAGCTTTATTAAAGTCCTATATGAGTGGCATTTTCCTTGTTGAAGAAGCTGTTCAGATTTTCACCATTCTCACTCAGAGCATCTCCAGCTGTTATGTGACTGCAAAAATATTTCTCACCTCCAAGTTTATTTATTTATTTTTTCCAACCCCACCCATAAAACCAAAACTCGGACTGCAAATAGGTGGAAGGCTTTTAATAGCAAACCACCTGGACCAATCATTTTGATTGGCCAATCAGAAACAGGGAGCAGCAGTCGGATCATATTTATCACACTCTTCTCTGGCAGGTGTTAGGCTTTGCTCTGCATTTTACCAGCCTCAGCAAACTGTGCAAAGATGCTGGGCCAAAACCATTTTGCTGAGCCAAACTGGCATGTTTTGACTTTTCTTCATACAAATTTTGTTGCAGGGTCACATGCTGAGCACTGCTGGAGATGCTCTCAGACATATTTGACTCAAACTATACTGTACAGTCTAAAGGGCAGATAGGTTAGAATGACACCTCCATGTAGGATTCCCATCTTTCTCCATGTGGAATTGGTGCAAGGATGTAACGATCATCTTTGAAGATGCTTCTGTTGCACTGACCAGTTATTACAATTGCAGGGACAAGGGATGCAGCAGCCATGCAATCAGAGCATGTCAGAGAGACTTCTGTTGTGCAGGATGTTGTTGTAGAAGAAGCAAGTCTCATGGAAGTTTTGCAGAGTAGAGGAGCTGCTGTGGACACGCATACGTTGTTGAAAGTTCCAACTGCACAAGCTGTTGTGGCAACGTTTGGGAATGCAAATGACGTCATAGCAACTGGTATCTCTTCCTGTATTCTCGTTATTTGGATGCAGCAACCTGAAATTGTATGTTTTCCCTGGGTTTCTAGGCATGGCTGAGTATCTCTGGTTGTTTGAAAGCCTTGCACCATGTTGCATTTTGAAGGTGCTTTGTAGGGTTTTTTCTTGAGAGATTTCTATCTGGGACTTTACCAATAATATGGTTTGGGTGCCTCTGCATCAGTTGTAAGCAAAGAAGAAGCCCACACATCCAAAGTAGTAACTGCAGGAAGCAGTGCCATAGAGGGAGAGAGGGATGCAGAGGGATCTTTCCAGAAGGATGAGGTGCTTGATTTTCTTGTTGATGCAAGAAATGCTTGTTTGCCACTTGACTCTGTAGCCAAAGCCTTGGAGGAAGGTGATGATGGAGTGGATGAGCCAGCACAGAACTCAAAAGAGCTTCAAGTTGAATTTTTGGTCAAAATGCTACTCAAGGATTCATCGGCAGTGACAAGCTTGACAAAGTCTAATGAGGAGTTGGTTGGATCCTGTCATATACCAAAATATTCTCAGCAGGAACTAGTGAAGGGGATCTGTAAACTGGTGCAGTCTGATGAGTCAGGGAGGTCACCTCACTCTAAAGAAAGCTTGGCAGGTCTGTCAAATGGTCTAGCTGAGGCTGTAGCAGCTGGAATAGCTGAAGGAGTGGCTGAAGGTATAGCTGAGAGTCTTGTGGAGACCATCACCAATAAGACAGGAGGTGCTTTAGTGCAGTCCATCACATTGGAAAGAGGAGACTTAACTGGAAAGGCAGGGTTGATCAATATTGTGAAGACAGTAGCGGAGGTTATAGCTGAAGGTGTTGCTTATGAAGTAGCCCAGGGGTTGGCAGATGGACTTGCAGAAGCAGCTGCAATTGCTGAACAGACTGCTGCGGTAGAAGATCAGGAGCTGGATAACAGCCCAAATGCTGTTGGAGAGGATGCAGATGGTGTGCTGTGTGACTGTGGGAAAGTAACTGTGACAAGAGTTATGGGGAAGAAGAGCCGCAATAGCGGCTTACGCTATCTCATGTGTGCTGCCCAGGAACCATCATTTTTCAGAAACAAGTGCAAGCGAAAGGGATCAGATGCACAGAAGTGCAGATTCTTCCAGTAAGTGCTGTTTCTTCATTTGACTGCTGGCTTCTCTCTCAGGAAAGCCCATAAATTTCTCTTGAGGGTGAAATGCAGTATAATGCTTATATATTTTCCCAGACCATGCTCTTTAGCAGGTTAGATCTAGCAGCTGAAGGTTCTACATGAAGGGCTTAAGACTGTCACCAATGAAGTTTCTTGTCATGTCATGTAGGATTGGCATTGCCGTGGTATTCTTTCCTAATAATACCCTGGTTTTTGTCTTGCTATTCAGATGGGTTGATGTGCCAAGGCATGTCAAAGTGGATGGAAATGAAGAAAGACAAAAGATACACCAAAGAGATCTTATCCTGCAGCAGCAAGGTATCTCCTTTTACTCCACAAGGTCTGCAGCCAAAAGGGGACATGTTAACACAGTAGAGACTTCCATACCCCCCACTCTTGAAGCTCATGATGTGTCTGTATCTCCTTTACCTCTAAAAGGTCCAAAGGCTAGTCAGGCTTTGCTGGGGATGCCTGAAGCTGATCTTGAGAAAATGAATAAACAGACAGGAAGAGAGAAAGCCAATGCTGACCTGAACCAGAAAATCTCCCTAGTTTCTTCAACAAGTCCAACAGGAATATCTGGGCATCATACAAGGGCTATAGCACAGAGGGTGGCACCTATTTACAATGTCGTTGAAACCTTAGCAGGCTCTGAACAGCAAGACCTCCGTAACACCAGATCTGCAGCAAAATTGGCAGTGTCAGTATCTGCAGATGGCCAAGAAGCAGTTTCTTTGTCAGCTGAAGCATTTGATGACATGCCTGTGACGAGTATAGGGAACTCAAATGGGCAGGTGATCGCATATCCACCAAGCACTTACACAGAGAAGAAGTTTGGGCATCAAATAAGCAGGGCTGAGGCTATTGAGATGGACCACAAAGGTAGAGTCTCAATTGGTGGTCAAGCTGGTGATTCAAGCTCTTCAGGGGCCCTGGTGGGAGATAGTCACCATGCAACCAGATCTCCAGGTAAGAAAGGTCTTACAAGAGGAAAGGCAGAACTGTCACTGACTCTTATAACTAACAAAACTGCACAAGATGGAAGTGGATTAGCAGGTTTTCTGGAAGATGGAGCCAAGCAGGAGCCCCTTTGTGTGGCACCCAAGATGCCTTTGATTGCAGAGACCTCTGGCAGGTTATCACATGCTCCTGTTGCCATTGAAGCATCTGCTTTGTCTGATCTTGCAGATACCACAGATTGCCACTCCACAAGGTCTGTAGTTAAGAAAGGAATGGTGGGAATGGCCGTGGAGCAGGGTGTCTTTCCTGCTGGCACCCAACACCCTGTGCTAGGAAAGCAAGCAACAAATTCCCTAGAAGGTCCTCCTGGAGTGCTGCCTGAAAAGTTAGGACAGGTGCGCAAGCGACGCAGTTTTCGAGCTGAAGTTCACCGAAATACTGCATTTTCACTTGGAGGCATAGATGTTAAAAGGTCTCCAGTAGTTGGGTCCTCAGGGAAGAAAGATCAATACTACACAAGAAGGTCCTCCACCGGACAAGATAAGTCAACTGCAGAGAATAATCAGAATGTATCTGGCTTGCAAGGTGATGGTCATATGATGGCTAAGGCAAGAGCCAAAAGGATGGAGATTGAAGATCAGTCACAGATTTTATGGAGAAATGCCACTGGAGATTTACCAACCAGGACAAGGCATACACAAATCCTAGTCAGCCAAATTGATGATGAGTACCCTAAGGTTGAATTTGGGAGGAGAAAACATTTGCAGTCACAGCATTATCAGCAGCGAGAGCTCCCACTCTCTGAAGTTTATGGTACTGCAGAACCACCCTTGTCCACCAAAATGTTTTCACAAAATGCAGCTCTGCAGAGGTTTTCCCCACCAAGTATGTTTATACAACATGACAACATAGGAGATGACTGTTCAAGAGCCAGTGGAAAGAAGAAAAGGAAGCAATCACAGGAGTATTTGCTTGTGGATGACTTTTCTCCTGATGTTGACAGTTCCATGCTGTGTACAACAAAGAAGGGCAAGAGTACTACTGAACTCAAAGAGGTAAATTTGCAAGTTGCCATGCTGCTCTAGCCTAGGTCATCTCTATGACAGGGTTCAAAGTTGTCCACTCACCTTTGATCACCTTGTGGTACTGATGGGCGTAGCCCTTTGTCCCATTCCTTTCAGGAATTGGAATGTCATAGAAAGACCTATCTTGTAGAGTATCCTCTTGAAAGACCCATTCATGATGAAGGTGATGGTCTGATACTTTGTGAATGACACAATAACTAGGTTCTGACAGTGTTCATTCTCGCATTCAAAGTGTGTTATTGTGGAGTTTTCTTTGAATCTCAGAGATATGTACCAGCCCAAGGGAGTGACCTAAATGTGCTTTGAGATCCCAGTGAGAATCTTCTGACCCTCTGACTCTTTGCCTGTGAGCAGTACTCTGTTGATTCTGGAGAAATCAGTTTTCCGAGTACAAATGGTCACTCTGGAACAGAGACAAGAATCAAGGCGGAGTGTGCTTTGAAGCTTCCGGCTGATGAATATCTTGGGCCTGATGATCCATGGTCATTGGATGGTCCATGGGTGGAGAAAAAGGTGGTAAAGGCACCAGGGCAGTCTGGGATAATACCAGAGATTTGTATTGTTTCTGAGCCTTACAAAGATGCAGAAGAGAAAGAGAATGTGCTTGACCAAACTCCTGAATTACCTGAGACTCTTCCTGCTTCTGTTTCCCAGGCCAAAGAAGAAGAAAAAGAAGAAAAAGAAGAAGAAGAAGAAGAAGAAGAAAAGGAAGTCCATAGGCAACCTACTGAAATTTCTGAGAACTCATCCATTCTAGATTCTCGAAAACAGGTCAATGAAGTTTTAGCCAGAGCTCAAATGGAAGACATGGCTCAAGAAGTTTTGGATGCAGCAATACCAGCAAATGGAAATGATACTCACATTGAATGTCCGCACAAGAGACAAGATTGTTCTAAGTTTGAGAATGACAAACTTGTTAAAGAAGTGGAAACTAGTTTTGTCATGAAAGATACAGGACATGCTTCTAGTGAACTGCCAGAGCTTGCTGTTGATGATTGTGGTGTTAACATTGTTGAAACCCCTGCTGTGGCAGAGGTGCACACTGAAGATAAACTTGAAGCTATCGCTGAAGGGCAATGTTCTAGTGACAGTGTTTGGACTGCTAAAAAACTCACAGTGAGAGAAGATGCTAGTTTGGTGGGAGGTTCTGTTGAGGATCCCATCAGGAATCACAGTTGTGGGTTGCATGAATTGAGGACTGATGAGCTGGGCACTGAAGACATTGAAATGGCTGAAAATGTCACAGATCCTGCATGTGATGAAATGGTGGTGGGGGGGGGAAACGATGGTTCTGTATTGCCAGTCATGGTGAGTGAGGCTCCTCCAGACACTAAGAAGTGTGTCATTGAGGCTGATCTAACAACTGCCTCTACAGTGATGTATGGTCAAACCATGGTTGAAAGAATTGAGAATTCTATGGTTACAGGTAACACAGAGTTGGGCACAGTTGTCTGTGGCCCTGCAGCAGGTCTTGATGCCAATTGCCCCACTGGTAATGTAAATAGTGGAAATACATTGATTGTTGAGAGTGTTACATGTTTGGCATCTGTGAGGACTGTTGATGTTGCTGCTGTTGAAGTTGGAAAGCCTTGCATGGACATGAATGTCACTGCTGAGGAGAAACGAAATGAAGCTACCTCCATGGTTGAACTTAGTGAGGTGACTGCAACTCATGGAAAGACTGGGTTGTCTGATCTTTTCAGTGATCATCCTCTAGTTCCTATGGACGCTGCACCAACCAATTCACATAGGATCAAGGATCCAATTGCTGTTAGTCAAGGTGCCACAGACAAGGAATGTGAGCTGACAGGATCTGAACAGGAGCTTGCTGCACCTGGTAAAGTTCATCAGGATGTTGCATCCATTAGGACACCTGCAGCCAGTGAGACTGCAGGCTTGGTTAGTTCTGTCTGGAGGCTGTCGTCTGGGACAAAATCTAGGTCAGTTGGCTCCTTTGGGGGGCTAGCAGTACCAATCAAAAGACCTCGCTCAGTCACTGCTTCTGTGCGTAAGTATGGTCATAGTGCTGTAGAAAGTGAAGGAAATTCAAAACCTTCAACTGAATCTCACTGGGTACATGTGCCGTTAGACTGGAGGATTGAGAAGTCAGTTGTGAAGGTGAAAAATCAGATTGTACCAGGTGCCACTGTAGCTCCAAATAGAACCTCTTTGCATGTCCTGCAGCCTGTTGATGGGATAGATTGTGCAACAGGGAATCAATCAAAAGCAGTCCATGGTCAGGATGAACATGTGACAAGCAACTCTAGTAATGGTTGTAGTTCCAGGCACAGCACAGATATTTTTTCTAGAGAGGAAGAACATGCTAGCAAAGGTTCAGACCTTGAAGAAACTGCCATAGCCTTGAAGATGAAAAGCCATGGTGAGGTAGTAAAGAACACTGGTACTGTGGACAAGAAGGATTGCTTGCAGGGTGATTTGGAAATTGAGCAAGCACAGGATGTGAGTGGAGATGTCTTCCTGAAGGTGACAGCTGAGGTTGTAACAGGTGTCAAGAAAGGTGCTGATGTAACTGATGCCATGGAAGAAGTAGTTGTCATGGATTCAAAAGTTGTTGATGGTGCAGAGGTCCAAGCTGAGTTGAATCTTGAGGCAGGGACAGGCAAGGTGAACATGAACAACTCTCCATCAGAGTCATTGTGGAAGATAGAGGCAACGAAGGTGACCCAGTGCAGCAGACCAGTGGTCAAGAAGCTAGTAGTTACAGAACAATCAGCACATCAGATAGGCAATGGGTGTGAGGAGCACATGAGTGGAACTGCAAATGATGCCATTTCTCTTGGCAAGATGGAATTTACTGCAGGTGAATGTGAGCTCAGTCAGACTATGAAAGTTGCGGATGACTCTCCTCCTGCTGAAGACATGGGAAAGGTTGTAACAGAGCCAAGCACCTTGTGTGTTCTCTGCATGTAGTCTCTTGTCTCCAGCAATTTGCACATTCATCTGTTTAGACCAGTCTAGAGAGTTCAAAAGTGGTAGTCTTTCTTCCCATTTTGGTGTTGGGTATTAGTGCCCTGACATTGGATTGAGGTGGGTTCCACCAGCATGAGCATTGGACACATGTGGAGAAGGCCAACAAGACCAATGACAGGGCTGAGGCAAGTGAGCCCACTGCTGAGGCAGTGAAGGAGGCGGACTACAGAAATGTGCATCAGGATGGCAATGGTGCCCAGCTTGAGAGGTTTGCCACCAACTTGGAACAGGGTAGTGTGAAGTTTGAAACGATGAACTTGAAACAAAAGGATCAAAGCAAGATTCAATCAGAGGCAGGTAGGTATCCCCATGTACAAGTTTGATTTCCTAGATTTATTTGTGTCAGAACTGAAGAGAGTTTAGGGTTTTAGGGTTATGCAGGAAGAGCTCTAGTTCTTAATACTTAGCTGGTGAACAGAATCATGACAATTTTTTGGTTAAAATTTTTGGAGATGAACAGGTGCAGGTTTTCCCTTGGCAATACAGAAGAAATGACAGCAGCCTTGAATGATGTTTTCCATAACCTGAAAGATGGAAGTACTGTGGGTTCAATTCCTTACCTGTATTGCCTCTTGAAACAGGAGTAGCTCTTGTAGCATTTGATGTTGTGTACTGTAGAGTTTGCAGAAGAGGAAGAGGTTGGAGTTCCACATTGTGATTGCAGGTTGATTCGACGACTAGCAGTCATGAAAACTGTCACCAGAAATGGTGATGCAAATCAAGGCCTTCGATACTGGGGTTGCAGTAACTACCAGGTGACATTTGTGAAGAAGAGAAAGCAACTGAATGAAATTGAGGAAGAAAGCTGCAAATTTTTCAGGTTCAATTTGCTCACTGTTGCTCTCTCTTTGGTCTCAATTCTTTGCAAGTTGACTTAAGTTGTAAGTACAGAGAAAACCTCACTACTTCATCAAGATATTGATTTCTTTGGCAGCGCAGGCAGAATTCAATAGCCAAGTTCTTGAAACTGCTAAGCCTTTCCAGGTCTCTGCATCATTGTTTCCCACTAACACAAGTGTGATTGAACCAGAATTTCCCCAACTTCAGTATTTTGATAAATCCATCCTGGGTAGGACTTGTTGGAATGATGTCCTCTTATTATTGGTTGGTGATGCAGGTGGTTTGACACACCACAAGTCACAGCCATGGAGAAAAAAGAGAGGCGTAAGGAACACTACAGGCAGGTGGAGTTGCAGAGGCTTCTCTAGGGATCCATTATGATGACCAGAGTAATGATATCAATGTTTCTGCTTACATCTGTCCTTCCTTGAAAAGGTTGGATCACTGCTTGTTTCACCTCTGCAGGGATGATTTTTTGTGAGGTATCTGTGAATTTTAGTGTAAATGTGCTGAACCCATTTTCACCAAGTTGCTAAAGAGCATAATTGTTTTTTTCTGTGGTTTTAGGTGGTAGTTTTTGAATCAGGCTGTGTATTAGACCAGCTGTACAGAGTTGTGTGCATTGCAGAGCTTGCCAGTATTTCCATGGAGACATGTCCCCCCTGCATATCTTTGCCATCAACTTGGGGGGATACAATTATAGATTGAGAATCTTCGTGCATATGCACAGAAGAATCTCTACTTAGTTATCATGGGTGTTAGAAGAATAGATGTGAAGTAGATCATATAGCTCCCAAAACACTTCCCTCTTTCATTCATTGATGTAGTTTGGGAAGTAACCAGCTGCCTACGTTGCAGTACATCTGTCAGATGATATGTTTTGCCTTTTCTTTGGACCCAGTGTGAGAATTTGGCAGCAGTCTCTTTGATACTATATGCTTTGGGATCATGATTAGCATGACGGCTTTTTGAGTTGAGATCCTCAAATCATCTTGAGATTTCTGGGTATTTTTCAATGGCATGTACGGCATTAATTCTTTTCTCAAAGGAGCTTTAGAAGTCAAATGATGCATTTTGCCCTGTGACAAGAGATAATAGATGGGACCTTTTACCTTGGCAAACTGCTGGTGCCTTTGACAAAGTGTGATGTGTATTGCATTCATATCTAATTTCAAGATTGTTATAATAGAGACTAAATGTTTTTTGGGTTTTAATCTTTCTACCTTGGAAGGGTTGATTTTTTATAGGGTAAGTGTTGTGCATTTCTTTGCACATTTAATAACAATCTTGGTTGTGATTACCATTTATTGGAAACAAAACTTATTTGCATGTCAGTGTTCATTTTCCACATTTGGTTAGAAGTTTGATTCATGTTCCATCGAGTCTATACACTAGGTCATCTTCTTACATAACAATAGTTGCGAAAGAAAATGTCGGTGATGCATAATTTCTTTGTTTAGATGAATGTTTGAAAACTTATTAGCATGTTAAACAACATGTGAGATGGGTTGATTGAAGATTGTAGGGTTCAACAATGTAAAAGAAAACTTTGTGGCATTATCATGTAATCCAAATTGGAATTAAGTGTATGTTGCATACCAGTTGCTTAAACTTAAGGTGTATACAGATGATGGGCATAAATTATCCTCTTGAAACTATCCTCATGAAACTTGGCATTTGCATTATGTTCCTAGTTTGAATTCTCAAAGTTGACATTATTATTTTTTGTATTTCATTTCGTTAAATAATGGAAATCATGCTTCAATGATGATGTAAAGTCTAAGCAAGTGAATGTGATCCCTAATAGAAAAAGGTTGACCAAGTCAACTTGGGCAAGGCCATTTGAATGGAATGATTATATGCACTTCAATCATAGAACCCTTGAACCTTTCAATATGTCATTAAACTTGTTTAGAAAAGTTAATATATTATTTGTTAATATGAAATTTTATCATGAGGATCACATGTAACATGTGAATTCAAAATAAATTTATATGCATAAAATAAAACATATGAAAAAAAGGCAAGGTTGCAAATCAAAGTTGCAAAGTTACGGCATAGACTAGTTGTTTGCTATATTTAGGGTAATGGGTTGTATCACACATATTTGTATGTTAGAGAGGAGGGTTCCTGAGCTTATGGAAACCTCCTTCAAACCTTTCATAAGGCCCATTGTACACCACGCCGTCTTGGACGTTGCAACAACTTTTGCCAACTTGGGCATTGGGTAAGGGAGTGTCTTAAACTTTGACGTGGATCACAACAACAACAAAACACATGCAGTCATCCTACAATCAACACCATCCAACACAATCACAACAAGGAAATGGTGGAGGAACGAGAAACATATGAACACATTCCAAACATGTTTGAAGCTTCTATTTAAAGAATAGAAGCATTTGGAGTTCAAGCTCATCAAGAAATGAATAGAAGTCAATGGAGATGTTGGGAAGGAAAAATTAACAATGAATGTCCAGCATGTCTTGATCTTGAAAAATCTATTGGATTTATTACTAAATCCAACATACTCATATACCAATTGGTATTTCAATTTAGGTGCTACAACTCACGTGATAGGAGATCCTTGAAGCTTCACAACATTCAAATAGGCCATTGGGAATCAAAATGTCAAATTTGTAGTCAAACAATCTCACAAAGTTCATGGGAAGGGAAATATTTTGGTTTCAAACAATGGAGATGCAAAACACATTGATGATGTTCTTTATGTTCCAAATATTACAAACAATCTCTTATCGGTGGGAACAATAGTTGATAAAGGTTGCTTGGTAATATTTCATGCAAATAAGTGTTGGGTGTTGAATGCTAAACAACCTTCCAAGGTGCTGGCAATGGGAACAAGAAATACTTCAAATGGCTTGTACTAGATGCAAATGGAGATGCAACAATTAACTACCTTGATGATGGAAACTAATTCAACAATAGCTGCAACAACTAAATTATGGCACAAAAGATTTGGTCATTTCCATTACCAAGGTTTACAAGTGCTATCAAACCTAGAACATTTGTGAGGGATGCCATTGATTTTCATGACATCAAACATTTGTAGGCACTACATGCTTGGGAAGCAACACAAGGAACATATACCAAAGGCGAGTCAACATAAAGCCTCTAGAATTAATGAAGTCATGCATGTTTATTTGTGTGGACCATTTCCCTCACAAATCTCTTGGTGGTTCAAGGTATTTTATTACCTTTATAGATGACTTTAGCAAAAAATCTTGGATTTATTTTTTTGCTACAAAGAGTCAAGAATTTGAAAAATTCAAGTTTTCCAAAGAACTTGTGGAAAAAAGTGAAGGAAAAAGTATTAAGATGTTGAGGATAGATAAGGGAGGTGAATTCTTGTCTAATGCATTCAATGCCTTTTGTGACCTTTACATAATACAAAGGCAGCTCACTATAGCACACACACACCAAAATGGTGTGGCAAAAAAGAAGAATCATATTATAGTATGAAGGGCAAGAACCATGGCAAGTGAAAGCAATTGTCCTCCACAATTATGGACAAAAACAATTAACACAACCAATTATTTGATCAATAGAAGTCCATCACAGTCCAATCACAGTCTCACTCTTGATCATGTGTATTTGGGAGAACCATTAAAATTAGATCATTTGAAGTCTTTGGTTGCATTGCATATGTCCATATTGAAAAATCAAAGAGCAACAAAATGAAATTAAAATCTTCTTAATGCATGTTTGTTGGATATGATGATAGTTTAAAAGGATATCGATGCTTCAATCCTTTGATAAAAAGGATAATAGTTAACAAAGATGTGGTGTTTGATGAACATCCATAGGACTTTTTTGTTTTCTAATTGAAAAAACCAAAGAATTGCCAGTAGGTTCGACCATACCATGAGCACATTGTTTCCTAATAATGGTGAGTTTACTGGATCACAACCATTGAAGTTTGTCAACATAGGAATGGATGAACCATTAGATGTATTACCTAATAGATCAATTGACGAATCAAGGGAACTTGTTGGAGACTTACAAGAGAATTTTGAAGAATTAACCATGCAACCACATCAATTAAGGACTCATGCTTAGACCTTTGTCCAAACATAGGTCTCTGGAAGGCTTTAGAGCATACCCATGCATTTCAAGGGCTACATAAATCTTGTTGGAATGAACATTCAAGAACCTATAGACTACTATGAAGCATCACAACTCTCAAGTTGGAGGGCAACAATGGATTCAAAATTAAATCAATACACAATAACAAGACTTGGGAACTAACAAAATTTCTAAGAGGTTTAAGGGTTATTCAAAGTGGGTATTCAAGGTCAAGAAAATAGTAAATGGGGAAGTGGACAAACTAAAAGCTATACTAGTTGCAATAGGTTTTCAACAATGTAGAAGATTGAACTTTGATGAAATTTTTGCCCCAACTGTCAAATGGCCAACAATTTGCACAATTGTGGCAATAACATCCAATAATCATTAAGTCATCAAACATTTTAATGTCAAAACAACTTTTTTGAATGGAGATATAGAATAAGAGGTTTTCATGTATTAGCTTGAAGGATTTGAAATGAAAGGAAAAAAACACTTGGTGTGGCATCTTCATCGGACTCTTTACGAGCTCAAGTAAGCATCATGATCATGGTACTCAAAGATTGACAAGTTCCTGCAAAATCAAGGCATAACAAGGAGCCAAGCATATCACAATTTGTATACTTTCATTGAATGCAATATTTACATAATAATGATCCTCTACATGGATGACTTACTATTAACGAGAAACCATGCAAAGAGACTTTTGGTGATTATTTTAATTATCTTACTAGTTTTTCAATTAGAAAGACACTAGTAGTTTATTGCTTAACCTTTGAATGAACTTAGAAAATATTGTAGTGACTATTTTGAGGTGTGATTCTTCTAGTGGACCGTTTCCAAGAACCATTTTTAAGGAACTTCTTCTTACTAGTATTTAGCTTTGTTGTTTGTGCTTTTGATTTTGTTATTTTTCGTATTCAGCTTTGCATGCAAGACAATAAAGTTAGAACAGAAGAATTCAATTTGATTTCAGGTCTTGTTGTAATCAGTGAAAACACCACATCAAAATGCGTCCTAGTACACTTTGGGTTTCACTAGATTTTGAATGAATTTGGACATTTTTACCATGATGAAACTGGTCAACCCCCTAGTGAATAGGGACTAGTTGTTACGGATAATGAATTAATTCACTAGTACCTAGTGAAATAAAATTATTCTTAAATGAAATACAAATTTACCAAATCATTCACTTACTAGTTAATTAACTAAGCAACATGGAAATCAATTAAATTTAAATTATTTAATATATAATATTATTGGTAATTCATGATTTTTAGCTTATGAATTATTGACATGTGTCATTACTTAAGCTAAGTTAAAAACCTAACTTAAGTATGTAGGCCATGTAATAAACCTAGGCATTTTATTTAAAAAAACTAAATAGGAAAATATTCGGTCAACTTACCACTATTGACCACACACACAACATTTGGGAGGTTTCATCCTTTAACCTTTATAATGAAGGCAAACACCCTTACCATCAAGCCACCTCACTTGTTGTGATAATATGTAACATTGCATTTTATTTATCAAATATTTCATTTTAAACATTACAAAAACATAAACTTTGAAAATTCATATTTTATTGAATTTTTGTCCAAATGAAATTATTTAAGTTTTTTTTTAAAAAATTCAATAATGTACATAATTACATTTATTTCCTTTTGAAAGTGTAAAATCATTTGAAGAATTTTTTTTTGAATATCATTATTCGATAACATTTCAATGACCATTCTTTTGAAACAAAAAAATGTTTAATAAATGGATAATTTTTTAATTAATATAATAATACTACCTATGTTAGGCTACTTTCAACTATTATAAGGTTATTTTTCATTAATTTAAGTTATTTCACCTTACATTATTTATGGCTATTAATGGCTATTTTAATTATTTTTGGCTATTTCACCTTAGGTTATTTTTGGTTATTTTATGTTAGTTTTGGTTATTCTAGGCTATTTCACATTAAGCTTTTTTTTTTTATTATAAGTTTTTTTTGTTATTGTAAGTTATTTCACCTTAGGTTATTTTTGGTTATTTTATGTTAGTTTTGGTTATTCTAGGCTATTTCACATTAAGCTATTTTTGTTTATTATAAGTTATTTTTTGTTATTGTAAGTTATTTCACTTTAAGTTATTTTTGTTTATTGTAGATTATTTCACCTTGAATTATTTTTGACAACTCTAAGCAATTCCAATATATGGTTATTAGTGGTTATTTTATTCATGGCTATTGGTTATTCTTTTATTGGGGCTATTAGTGACTATTAATGGTTATTTTATTAATGGCTATTGGTGGATATTAGTAATTATTAATGATTATTATATTAGTGGCTAATGATGGTTAAATTACCATAGGCTATTGGTGGTTATTTTAATGGTGGCTATTACTGGCTATTTTATTAATGGTTATTTGTGGTTATTTTAGGTTATATTACGATTATTGGTGGTTATTGTATTGTAAGTTATTATTGGTTATTTAATGTTATATTACGATTATTGGTGATTATTCAATTATAAATTATTATTGGATATTCTAGGTTATATTATCATAGGTTATTGGTAGTTATTCTATTGGAGGTAATTTTAAATTATTTTCATAGGTTATTATTAACTATTTTAAGTTATTTTATTTTAGGTCATTATATTATATTTTAAATTATTTTAAGTTATTATATTTATGATAAAATAATTTATAATAACATTGAGTAGAATGACCTTGAATAACCTAAAGTATAACTTGAAATAACATATATTAACTTAAAATAAAATAACCTAAGGTATAACTTAAGGTTAGTTGAATAATTTAATTTTAAATAATTAAAAAACCTATAATAAACTAGTTATGATACCTTAAGGTATAATAATGTATAATAATTTATAATAGCCTATAACGATTTATAATAACATAGAGTATAAGTTAGAATAATTAAAATAACCTAAAATAATGTAGGGTATATCATAAAATAACACATATAGGGTATTTAAAACAACATAAAAATAAACCTATTTATTACAGTAAATTATAATAGTGAATTATGTTAACTAATAGTGAAACACAATGTTTACATAGTGATATTATAGTGAAATAATTTTAATTAGGGTGAAATCACTAAAATGTAATGAACTTATTTCACTTTTAAGGTCCCATAATGATTTAGGTTAATGAACTACACCCCACTTTTATAGTAGCGAAAGGAGAAAAACTATAATCAGTACACTTAATGCATGAAAAAACCTCAATTGTTTGGTTATCCTTGATTTTAAACCTTTTATTTTTATGCAAAATTATTGACATGGAAAAACCACCTTGGTTCCTCTTATACAATCTAAAGGTGTGCATTGATTTGCAGAAGAAATGGACAATGAATCAACATACAAGAGTTCTTGGCAAATGGATGACACTACATACATGTTCATTGGCATTAAGTGTAGAAGCATTTGTGCGGGCCAAAATTGCTCGTGGCTTGGCTACCTTCTTTGGTAAGGGTAGCCTATTAGCTCCAGGTTCTTTTCAATCATGAACATCCTACCAATGCCATATGTTACTTTGAACATCCAACTAATCCAGAAACACCTTCAACATGCAATGATCCATCTTATGCTTCTCATGTAAAGTTGATATTTACATAGCAAATTTCTTTTTAACATTACACATCATGTCTTTCATATGATTCTCCATCATACATGTGGAAAAGTGCACATGAACAACAAAATTTCAACATGTAATTGAGAAATCCCCATCCCTGGAATGTTAAGGTTCTGAAAGCAAATCCGAGTTCCACATCCATACTAATTATTTTTTGATTTATTTATTACATGAAAAACAATTGATTGTGCTACAAGACAATATTCACAAAATAAGTCTGTAACTTTATCCAAAACAACATCATGTGAACCCTAACCCCCATCAACTCTGTCACATTGATCTATTTTTCTTTCACTTACAATTTCATTCCTTTTTTTTGCACAAGTAATGCATTCATGATTGCTATACAATTGTGTGCTCCAATTCTAAAAACCTCGACTTTTGATTTTTTCACAAAGGATTGAGTAACTCAAAGGAAGGAAATCGAAGTATATACAAGGAAAATCACCTCAAGAAATGATCTTGTCACTTTCAATTCCAACATCAACATGTTAGAGGAGGAGGAGGAGGAGGAGGAGGAGGAGGAAATGAGGAAAGCAAACAACTTGTATCTTCTCTCAAAAATCCAAACAATTTTCAAATCGAAGTTGCATCCTTCCAAACTAACCAAAATCATCAAAAAGAAAGGAAAACCCCCAAAAATGAGCATGATGCACAACCACAAAACAAAATTCCCATTCCCTTAAAAAGAAGCTTTTAGGATCACATAATGAATGAAGAGAAAAAATGTAATGGCAATAGTCACATAGGTACTTATAAAAAGGGGCTTGCGAAAACTAACACACTTCCACACAACATGTAAAAAAAGGCTAGCTCTCTATCCCTCTCCCCCTCTCTTTTTCTAGCCTCCCTTTTGGCTCCTTCCCCCTATTCAAATCCACAATAAAAATCACAATAAGAATATCTAAATTCATAAAAGCTTGAGTCCTCATCTCTTCCTCCTCTTTAGCAATGTAGGGAAAACAAATGTGCAACAACCAAAGACATTTTGGAGAGAAAAAATCAAACAATGTGTCTTTCCATACTTAGTTTAGTCAAAGATGTGTCTTTTTGTATTTAAAAAAATTAGGGTGCACAAATATACATGGCTTGAGGCCATAGACTCCAGAGAAATCCAAAGAATAAAACTAAGCCCAATGTGAAAATCTGCATTGACTTTGATTTTGTTTCATTAAGTGACCTTAATGAGACAAAATCCACTTGAATTAACATTTTACAAGAACTTATTTATAATCAACCATCATCCATTTCCATTAATTTTTTTCCATTTTTAAAGTTTTGGATTACACATATATGTGCAATATGGGTAAGTATATGTGAAATGCAATAAAAATATGGGAAAAGGATGGGCTCTTCAAAATTAACTTTCAAGAAGAATTATAAAACCAAAATTAAAAAATTAAACACGATAATGAGCAATAGGAATTTTTTTTTCCCCAATTGCACAAAAAGTTCAAAAATGGAATGGCCTCCAATTGATTCCAAGTAGCCAAATTTTCATTGGTGGGGGTCAAAAAAAAAAATGTATTTTCTACCAATGAACACGTAACCAATTGAAATCCATAATGGAAATTTAATTTGGCAATTATGTTATAATGTAAAATAATCAAAAATTCAAATCAATTCAAGATAATTCAATTTGAATTTTGTGTGATCACCATAAGGAATCATGTCCATACCAACCTATCATCACAAATTTAGATGCGATGAATTAATAATGAAAGTTGTGTGAAGTTCATTTATTTATAGGTTTGTACATTTTACACATGAATATCATGTGTTGAAAACATGTTTGACACACAAAAAAATGTGTTAATGGATTTGAAATATGAACTTATGAATGAACAAATGTGACATGAATTTTTCATTTTCCTATAAATCCATGTATCAAATATGCTTTTTATGTATTAGATTGATGTATGAAACGTACTAATTATGAATGAACAAATTTTGCATAATTTTCATTATTAAATTGTTAGATGTTAAGTTTGTGATGATGCGTTCACGACTTGTGTCCAAATCAACCATTTTTGTGACTATTGATGTAATTATCCTACATAACACCATAGTAAAAATTACTTGTAATCGCATATTCAACTACAAATGGTTTTAAGTCCCATATGCAATTATGGTTAGCCATTACTATTAATTTAAATGAAAATGAAAATGTAAAGTGCATTCATATCATTCATGATTAGTGATGTCCAACATTAAATGAAAACTTGGTTATTTTGCAATTGGTAAAATAGTTCATAAGTGATTAAACAACACATGACTTCTTATGCAACTTGAATTATGACAATATATTTTGGTTGCAAACATACATGTGTTTATGGTTAATGAATGCATGTAGCATGTTATATTAACTTAAATAGTTTAAGCCTAGTCAACCCCTAGGTACCTTAGGTAATTTGGGCAAATCTAAAGTGTGCCTTAAGGTAGTTTAGACATAGTATTACAAAAATGTGACTTTATGACTAAACATTTTTGTTATGTTTAAATAACCTAAAATAAAATAGCAAAAAATAGCCTAAAGTAGAATGATTTGAAATAGCCATATATTTAAAAGTAGAATAGTAAAAAATAACTTGGTGTAAAATTGACAATAATAGTTTATAATGAGTTAAGGTTGAATAACCTATAAAAGTCTAGGGTAGATTATATTAGAATACCTTAAATTTATAATAACCCACAACAATTTAAAATAATCAAATAGTTAAAATAGGTAGGTGAAGCCACATAAGTGGGAAAGGACGAAATGTTCATAATTATGTGATGACAAAAACTATCACTTGTTTAGTGGTGAACCAATTCCAATGTGAACATGTTTAAATTAACTTGTGGATTGTGTATAAGACTCAAGTTTTGTGATCTCTAATCCCTCTTTGGAGACTTGAGATTCCAAAACATAATGTGATATGTTTTGTAGGTTCTTCATGTGTTTATGTAGTTTTTCATTACACATGGTGTTTGTGTTTTCATTTTTTATGTTTTTGGGTTTGGATTCATGTGTATTACAGGTGAGTTCATTTTGGTTTGGATATGGTGTAAAATTTAGGGTTTTATTTATTATGTGTTGTGTGTGTCATGACATTCACAGTTGTAGGCACCGATGTGGTAGCACATGACATAAGAAAAGGAAGAGAACACCATTTCACTTACAAAATTAATGCATTGGATTTCTTATTTGAATGATATTATTTTAAAATTTTGTACATTGATGCATGTGATGTTTCATTCAAACTTTCTATTGACTCAGGGCCAAAGAGAATGTTGCACCAAATTCTAGGACATAGAAATATTGTCAATTATTGAACATTTATTTTGCAATGTGGATTAGCCTAAAGCAAGAAGCTCAAATGTTTCCACTATTTTTATTTTTATTTTTTCATCTTTTTAAATTAAATTTCTTTTTTGACATTTCAAATCAATAATTTCTAGAAAATTTAACATTTTCTATAATGGTTTAATTATTGTTGAATTTGAACATATATTTTGATACTAAAATTAAAATGTAATTACTAACGCCCACCAAATTGCATAAAAATAGCAAATTCCCAAGACTATTAACACACATGCATGTTTTTAGGACAAACGATGTCCAAAATCTTCAAATAACTAGAATTCTCAAGAAATGTAACTAAATCAACCATGCAATCCCATTTTCTTACAATGTTGGGTTTTCTCTTTTGTATTCTTGCACACTTCCAATTCACTTGGTATGTGTGTTTGAACTTTGAACCATGCCATGAACCATGCCCATACCTAACTTGTTTCCATTGCCTTGCCCCAACATTGATACCTACCCAATGTTTTGCGGATATTTCAAGCCAAAAAAAGTTGAAAAGATAAATTTGGACATATTGTTATGCAAAAGAAGTAATAAAATAAAATAAAATAAAATGGATAAAGGATAGTGGTAGGAAAACATTTGGAAACATTAATTATACTAATATAGAAAGCAATTGGCTTTCTTGATGATGAGTGTGTGTTGTTTTGGATGTTTCCACTCAGTAGAAGTACAAAAAGATGGAAGTGGAAATATGGACACTAGAATGGAAATGAAAACGAGGGGCCAATTTTACCATAAAACACATGGATGAAGAACAATGGGTTGTATGGATGTTTCATCCCAACAACAGTAGTAAGGGATGGAAGTGGAAAGAAAAAATGGTGAAACACGAGAAATATAGAGAGTCCAATCTGATTACTATAGAAAACAAATGCCTTTGTGGATGATGATGATGATGATGAAAAGAGTGCATTTATGGATGTTTCACCTTGACAAAAGTACTAAAAGATGCAAGTGGAAAGAGGATGATGAAACGTAAAAGAAAAAAGTAAGGCCAGGAAAAGACAGGAGGAGGAGGAGTTGGAGGAGGAGACTCAGGATGAAAGTAGAGAGAATTGTATTATACTATTATGAACTGCCTTCGTGGATGAAGAATGCTGTGCTTTATGGATGATTCACCTCAACAGGCAGTACCAAAAGATGGAAATGGAAAGAGGACGGTGGAAACGTAAAGGAAATAGAGTCTAACCTTATTACTACAACAGAAAAGGTAAACGCCTTTGTGGATGAAGACGAAAAGCCTGCTTTTATGGATGATGTTTCACCTCAACAAACGTAGAAAAAAGAGGCCAGGAAAGACAAGAGGGAGGATGAGGAGACAGTGGATGACAAGTAGAAACAATTATATTTTTATGAATAATTGACTTGGTGGATGAAGAATACTGTGTTTTATGGATGTTTCACACCAGAACAAGCAGTTCTAAAAGATGGAAATGCAAAGAGGATGGTAGAATGGTAAAAGAAATAGAGAGTCCAGTTGTATTACTATAGAAAGCAAATGCCTTTTTGGATGAAGATGAAGAGCCTGCTTTTACATTTATGGATGATGTTTCACGTCATCAAAAGTAGCAAAGGAGGCAAATGGAAAGAGGACGGTTGAACGTAAGTAAAAGAAAAAGGTGAGACCAGGGACGAGAGCAGGAGGGTTAGGAGACGACGACGACGACGACGTGCGTGACATTGCGCAATTGCGTTGTTGCGTCTTTCCTCTGGGATTCTTCAGATCTCGCTTGCACTAGGCGCGGATTCTTGCTCTTTTCTTCAGCATTTCGTCGCTGGATAGCTGTTAAGAATTTTTTTGGGAGGGGAAGTGAAAGTGGATTTTGGCATTTCGAGTCCAGAAAGCTTTTCAAAGACGCGCCCGGGGGTGGCGGGGGAGGCAGACTCGGGAGCGGAATGGGGATCTTCATCTCCAAGCTCTTTGCATCCTTGTTTGGGGACAGGGAGGCGCGAATTCTCGTGCTAGGACTCGACAACGCCGGAAAGACTACCATTCTTTGTATCCGCGTACTTGCTCTCCTCGCATTTACATGTCTTGTGGGAGCGGGTGTTTTGTTTGTTTGTTTGTCTATTTGTTTGGTTGGTTGGTTTCTGGTTGTCTCAGTAGTGGCATTGCGCTGATTGTCGAATCTCTCGGTCTTCCGAGCCCTCCTCTCCGAATGCACTATCTTTTGGGGCAGAAAATGGAATCATCAAACATCCGACGTCAGGAAAGAGTAGAAGAAATGATGCAGGCGTTAGTAGTGTAATTGCGGAAGCCCTAATCAGGATATTCTATTACAGCCTCTTGCTTCGATGTTTGAAGATGTTTTTTTTTTTTTGCGGATTTTTTAGTGCTTTTTTGTGCTGTCTATACGTTATAATGTCCTTAATCCGGCTGGGCAGATCGGTTGCAAGTCGGCGAAGTTGTGTCAACTATTCCAAGGGAGTATTTTCAGCCGAATCCTGAGCTATAGGGCACACTTTTCTGCAATCATAGCAACCTTTTGAGATCACTCAGACGATGAGCGTCTTGTTCACTTGCGACTTCCCGAGCCAAACTTTCCGGGGGTCTTGTGTGGAAAACTTAGCCTAATCGACTAGACTAACAATTTTCTCTTATCTTCCTTGTCTGTGTGAAATCTGTGACGTAAAAGCAAGGCCTCAATTTTTGCAATTGAGAAAATTGGAGGGACATGTTGCAAGGGCACATGGATTGAGAAAAGGGAAGGGACTCCACATGTCATATGTGAAGCCTGCCTTCTTTGGAATTGATAACTAAGGATTCATTGTCTTTTGGGTTTGATTGGCAGCAATTGGATTCAATGTGGAGACTGTACAGCACAACAATATCAAGTTTCAAGTCTGGGATTTAGGTCAGTTACAAGTCCTTGCTCCTCAAAAGTTCCTGCATGCTTTACATGCACTGTCAAGTCATACACAAGTTAAGATCTGTATGACATGTTGAACATCACAAACTTCTCACTTCTAGTATGCCAACATGAAGGTCCACAGATTCTGCAAACGAGAATCCCCTAACTCTAGTCTTGTCAGGTCTGCTGGACTATCATGGATTAGTATCCTGTATCTAATCATTTGAAAGAGAACTGAAAAACATAATACTTACTATTGTACCAGATGATGAACTTTTCATTCTACTGCTCACCTTCTATTCTATAGATTTACCTGGCTTTTCAAGTTCTGCATGCTACTTCAGACAAGTGTAAATTCATGTACACAAGTGCCCTTTGGGCAGATACACTCAGCTGGGTGGGCAAGTGAGTGGGCCTAGAATAAGGCCTTGACTTGTATGCACTCGATTAGTGAACAGGGTAGGCTATCCAACATGAACTGCTGTGCAATCTTCCATGCAGGCCTATGGGACTTAGGGCTACACAGATGGATGTCAGACTCCAGGAGGGTTTGACAGTATCTTATGTTCCTGAAGCAAGCTGCCAATCCCATGACACAATGTGGTGGCTGATATGACATGGGGGATCAGTAACACTCATAGCATTTACCGCAAGTGCACAGTTGGTTCAATTCTTGTTGTAAGGAAGTTCGCTTTCATCTGACCAACTATTTTCTCTGATGGCAGGGGGCCAGACAAGCATCAGGTAATGAGCTTGGGTAGTTCCTTTCAATTTTGCAGGAGTGTTGTGTGTTTGACAGCCATCTTGCACTAGGGTAAGGTGGCAGGGATGAAATCTGAATCATGCTCACAAACTATGCAGACCGTATTGGCGATGTTACTTCCCAAACACTCAGGCAGTCATATATGTGGTAGATTCAAGTGATATCGAGCGCATGTCAACAGCTAAGGATGAGTTTCATTCTATTCTTGAGGTAGTGTAAGTGCTCATCAAGACCATACATATGTATTATAATTTTTGTAAGTTGGTCCAGCTGTGTGCCAGATCACAACTAAGTATTTGGTTAAGTGATAGAACTTATCCATGCCACAAATTCCAGCTGTTGTCATTATCAAACCTAAAGCAGAGAGGATTCTTATACCAATGCTGTCTTTATACAACTGCTACATCACAAAATCCAGCATTTACATCTTCACCAGAGCAAGGTCTTGTGATGCATACCAGTTAAGAAGATGCGGTAATATGACATATTTCCAGTTCAGAAGAATTAGTATAATTGATGTCACCCTTTGGCAATGGACAGGAGGAAGAGCTGAAGGATGCAGTGGTGCTCATCTATGCGAACAAGCAGGTTGATTTTTATGACAAATCTCTGCAAATATGTTTGCTGTTGAACTCAGATGCTGACAAGGGATGGGCAGGAAGGTACTTTCCAGCAAAGATTGAGCCAGGACTATGGCAATCCTAGAAGGACGATGGTTGCAAATGTTGATTAATTTGGTTTGAAGGATGTTGAGAAGCTTGAACTGCCAGATTTAGTGCAGAGGCATTTGTTACTGATTTTAAGCAGGGTTGTGTAAGCACAGGACTTGCCTGGAGCTCTTGATGATGCAGCTGTTACAGAAGCTCTTAACTTGCATAAGATCAAGAATAGACAATGGGCCATTTTCAAAACATCAGCAATCAAGGGTGAAGGTCTTTTTGAGGGCATGGATTGGTATAAGTTCACTCTCTTATGATTTGATCAGTTCTGATTTCAAGCACAATATTTGTTTGTTGCTAGCTCAAAGCCTAGAACTGTGGGCCATGGAATCCTTCATTTGAAATGTTCAGTGTCTCTTACTGGAAGTTAACCTGTACCCCACAAGGCACATGGTGCTGGGGTTCAGTTCTGGTGCATCAACTGAATGGAAGCCTTCATTCTAGGCAAATGTAGTCTTTGCATTCATGTGTCCTGTTTGGTCAAGAATTTGATTGTGTTGTTCTGGTGGCAGGCTCAGCAACACTTTGAAGTCAGGAGGCAGATAGTGTGTAGCATTGTGTAAGGATTTTCTTGCCTCTCCTACTCCATATTCTAATCATTAATCTTAAAAGCAGTAATTGCAGAACATAGTGGTTGGTGGTGCAACCATCAGTAGTGGCATTTTTCACAGATGGTGCTACAAACAAAATGAACCATTACACACCAGTGGTTTCTAGCAAATGGCATTTGTCATTTTGTGCAGGGAGGTGGTATTCTACAACACTGGGAGGCAAGGGGGGGCTGTGGCCTTATTTGTGGGATGGGACTCCAGGGATGTAGGTAGGCTCAGGCTTCCATCACACTTGCATCATTGACACCTTTGTACCCCCAAGTACAAATCTTTTTAGGAGTTCATGATGTCTGGAATTGTAGCAATGTCTAGAATGCCATTCAAAGTTTCTATTCCTATCCGTTTTCATTGATAATAGAAAATGCACTGATGGCTTGAAACGCATAATATTTGCCAAGCACAAAGGTCAAAAGTCAAAAACCTTGTCTAAATCAAGCATTTCTGTATGCAAACTTGATATATTCCTGTGCCAAAATTGCTCATTCATTTTCTTTTACTTTCCCTCTCTTATTCTCCTCTTAGAATATCAGCAAGCTTGCATTGTGGCTGGCTCCACCAAAAAAGGTGATTCCAAGATGGGTGTGTGGTCCAATGATGAAGTGTATGGAGGCTCCTGAAACTGATCTTGCAATCATAATTGCAAGCAAAATTCCTCTTTTCAGGTAAGAGACAAAGTGAAGAAGATTTCCAAATGGTTTGCAATTTCCTCTAAAATTGCAACAAATGTTGACACCAAGATTTGTCAGCAACAAAGGAAGGAAACTACAAGGGTAAGATTTACCTCATTTTCTGCCCCAACTTGGTAGAACAATAACTTGTCAAAGGTGGGGATCATTGTTGGAGGTCTCCTAGAGCATGGTAAATGTCGATGTGGGTCCATTCATTGAACTGCCTTTTCTCATTCACTAATTTTCACATGCTTTTTGAAGATATTCAGAATGGAGAGCCTACGGCTTATGCCTAGAGATTACTAGGGGGTGCCTAAACCCTAAATTTTGAAAGTCCAAATGGTCCTATGCAACTAGGACCCCTTGTAACCGAGGTTGTGTCTTAAGGACTTCCTTTGCATCTAGTTGCCACATAATGGTCACGTTGTAGTGTTTGATTGTCTAGGGATACCCTCATATTGTTCAAATTGTTTACATACTGCAATTTTAGGAGGCGATTGAACTATTGTATGATATTTTACACCGTTCAAAGGATTAACTTTACTCTATTCTTGAAGAGAATTCTTTTTTGGTGCCAAGAACAATAACAATGCCATCATGAGGTTGTTGCCATTAACTTCGTAAACAAGTCAAGAACCCCCCTCCTAGGACACAAGCTAGGCAATGGTTGGGCTTTTGGGTTTATGTTTTGGGTATTCAAGGTTTGATTTTTGAGGGTTTTAAGGTTTGATTTTAAAATAAAATAAAATTGGTCCTTCAAAGTTTCATCCACAAAAGTAAAATTTGGGTAAACTAATTGGCAATCAATATATAGATTTTCCTTCAGATAAAAGCATGAATAAGTTGAGACCCGTCATGTTTCTTACCCCATATTGTAGGTTCCAAAGTGCATGTTATACGGAGCAACCATGGTGCATAGGTGGAAAGACTCGACAATCTACTTAGAGACCTTTCTTTTAAAAAAGTCTTTGCTGTATGCAAAACAACAAATTTTGAATTATTGTGTCTCTTCCATCTCAATCTCCACAACCTTTATGGCTACCATAAATTCTACTATTTGTTTGGAACACCCACACAAGACAACACACTCGTTCTTAAACCTAAACCAAATAACAAAGGATAGTTAATAGAAGTTAGGTTGCATCACAAGTTTGGTTCACTAATTCTCAAATCAAAATCACCACAAAACAACAAAATATATTTACCAACCTTTCAAGTGAATTGTGCAATGTTGATTCATTAGCTTTAAATTTTTTTTAAATCACCTCAAACCTCAGAGCAAATCTATAGACCTTCCAAGGGGTTTTGAAAGGTCATTAATTGGTTCTAGGATAAAAGAAATCACCTTAAACAACCAAAACAAATATATATAAAAAGTAAGGATGAATTTTTTGCGTTCATAATTATAGAATCGAAACATAATGTCAACTATGAGCTTTAGGTCCCATGGTTTTTGAAAGCTCCTACTTAGCTACAAAATTAAAAGAAAATGATAAAGAGGTCCCAAATTAGTTACAAACCCCCCATGGGGTTTTTTAAGGTTCCTACCTTGTTATAGAGTCAAAACAAAATGACAAAGAGGTCCCAAATGAAATTGCAGACCCCCATGGAAGGCTCTTGCCTAACTACAAAACAAAAACAAAGTGACAAAGAGGTCCCAAGTGAGTTTTAGAACTCCCGTGGGGTTTGAAGACAGATATGTAACTATAAAATCAAAACAAAATGTCAAAAAGATCATCAAAATAAGACATCAAAGACATTTCAAACGAGTTGTAGAATTCCTTTAAGTTAGTTATAGAATCAAAATGCTTACCACAAATGCTAGGTATCATTCATTTATGCAAACCTCCCAAGTGTTTTTGAAGGTTCCTAGGACCAAAACATAATCAAAATAAAAACCACAAAGGCCCCCCAATCATAAAAGCCACTCTCCCAAATGTTTTTGAAAGTTGGATGAGCATAATAGAGTCAAAACACAAATCACAAAGGCTCCCATTTATCAAGGCAACCCTCTCAAGTGTTTTTGAAAGCTCCTAGGACCAAAACAAGTTCAGAATACTAATCACAAAGGCTTTCATTCATGAACCTTTGAAATTGAACTTGGGTGCAAAATCATATTTTGTGCCCCATTGGAATATAATGTAAAAAAATTGAGTTATCTTTTGCATCTTGACCCATGTATCTCTAGAACATACACCACCATGGTAATTCAAAAACTTTACAAATAACTTCAATATCTTGAACAAGTTTGGAAAACATTTATAGCAAGGAATTAAGTTCATTCACAATATTATTAATTGGTTGACAATATTGTCCTCAACATCTTAGTGTGTCCCACAATGCAAAATCTCTTGAATCTATTTGTTAGTTCAATGCAATGCCCTTGCCCATTGAAACTCCAAATTGAGAAAATTCCATTGCTCTTCCTTTTTGTTTTATTTCTCTTATGTTCCCAAATGGTTCTCATTAATTCATCATTATTTACACCAAATCTCAAAATTGTTGGGGAAATGGGTTAAGTAGATAGGCTTGAAAGTAGATAGGCTAAAATAGATATGTTATTAAATTATTTTAATATAGATAACATGGACCATGAAAAGACATATGTTAATTTGCCTTTTCAATAACATGGACATGAAAATGCACATGTTAATTTGCCCTTTCATATCCATGTAATTTAAATGCCACTTGGTGCACGTTATTAGTGACATCTAGAAATCTAACAACCAATAATGTGTATTTTATAATCATTTCTCAACAATAGAATTTTCTCTCCAATCCAGGTGATTCTTGGTGTGTTACAAAGTCATTACTATGAGCTTTCTCGTGCACTAAAGATCAACTATATTTGGCAAAATCAATTTGTTTATTAAAATGATTCAAAATTCCACTTTGTAAAAATTCTTTCAAAGATTCAATTTTAGAGATTGATGAATGCCAACAACACCACATCAATGGCATTAAATTCCACACTAACAATTCAATTGGCAATACAAAATTGGATGGTCCGTTTCAAAAGTCCAAATGATGGTGAATCAACAACTAGCCTTTGAAGGACAATGTCTGAAGTTTGGTTTGGTGGGTATTTGAATTGGCAAATTTGGGACAACATATGATATGAAGAGTTTGGATGTGCTTGAGCACACAAATTATAAATTGTGCCTCAACTTGTGGATTTCTCCATAGATTCAAAAGTGCTGGGCAACAAGATACATGATAGACCATGGTGAGTTATGTTCAATAAAAATTGTTGCAATTCTTCTTATTAAAGTATACTCATTCTCAGAGACACTAAACAAAAAGATTAAAAGCTAGTTCAAAACTTAAAAGGACTTATAAGTTGTAAAATTCAAATGTTCATTGTTAGGTTCAAGTAAGTGCAAGTTATGAAAATTCAAAAAAAAGTTCATAATGGCAAATTCCATATCCCATATCTTCCAAATTGAAAGATGAATTCAATCTCATATGAATGTTTTTATTTATGCACCATGAGCCCAAATCATACTACAATATGTGATAAACTAGGTGCCGGTGCTCTACTTTCCCATGTAGGGCCTTGGACCCCTCACCTTTGGGTTGCTTTGTATTTGATGACTCTTGTACTACCTCCATTGCCTCTTTCAACCTAAAGCTAGGCTAATGCAAAAAACTTTTGACCTTGAAGAGTATGTGTCAAGCAAATCCTGGTTCATTTGATTTGCCTAGGGATGTGGCAAATCATTACCCTGAACCCTAAACCCTACCATATCTTGGCCAAATCTATCAACCAAGAAGTGGTGGAATCCAAGTCTAGTGGAAGCATGAACTAGTGGCTCATTGATTTGTGTAGATTTTGCCAGAATTTGCTCCAGAGGGTAGGCTATGTCCCCAAGAAGACATATAGATGCCAGAACTGATTTTTGCTTGAATTAGGCTAGAACCTCTAGATAGTGATCTAGAACTCTTGATAAGGGTAAAGATTTGTAAACTATTCTTCAAACACACTTCCCCAAAGAATACATCCATGTTGAACCCTTCTTATCATTGATAAGGGCAAAGAATTGTGCTTGAGTCCCTCCTTGATAAGGGCAAATCTCTTCAAGGTTCACCACATGGGCACTGGGGACTAGTTCCACAACTGATACCTTACCCAGTTTCACTTATTTTATTGCTACACTTAAAATTGGGGATGAAATAGGATTATTGGGTGGTCAAACTAGGGCCCAAAGACAGGGTGACTTTAAGGATAACTGTAATGTGCGGGAAGGATAATTGTTTTATCACCCTAGAACTTTTTTAATTAGTCTATAAATCATCACCTCTCAACTTGGCAAATTCTTTGCCCAATATTTATTGTAAAAATGTTGATTGTTTTTTGTATGGGTTTATTTGTTGTTGGAGATCAATTCAAGGTGAATAAAGTTCCAACTTTTTGGTGCTTGCGGAGTTTATCCTAAGGTTATTACTCTAGAGTTTCATCTTCATGTTTTGAGATTTTAGAACATGCAAATTTAAAAAAAATAAAAATACAATGTTGAGTTCAAGCCAAGTTTTGATATTTTTAAGTGCCGATCTAGAAGTGCACCACATCATTCCTACAAATTGTAGTCTCAATCAGAGATTACTGAAACCACAACCGACCTTCAGCACTTCTTTGCCAAATATTTATGTATATTAGAAAATGAGGTTTGACAATTTAAATTTAAAAAAATTTCAGAATTTCAACAGTCCAGGAATAAGTGTGCAAAATGCATCTTGTCTTGTGGATTTGTAATAATAAGCTAATGGTTTTCAATTTTCAACAATTTCAGCAAACATAAATAAAAAATATTCAATTTCTTCAGCTAGACCTTTGGCAAAATTGTTTTGTGTCAAAAACATCAGTCGTCGTAGGTATGATAATAAGAAGGAATTTCAATAAAATTATGAAAGTGTTCATTAAAGGATTTACATTAATGTAACGGCCTTTCCCATTTTACTATAATTTGGAATCAGATTAAAACATGATACTTCTAACCGCTTAAATAAATTTTCATGCATGCATGTCTCTGCGAATATAATTGGGGGAAACCCAAGAGAGAAGGTATGGGTCCAAAACTCAGTTCCACATGGAGCTTAAACTGTATGTGAAGAATCTGTACTGATCTTCCTTATGAAGAAGTGGCTGATGGGTGACTTCGTAAATCCTTCAAATACGGCTTCCAAATCTCCACACAATGATGGTGGACAAAAGGTTTGCTCTGTTTTTAAATTACTATCTTTTTATGAAATGATTTCAGATCGGACTTTGTCAGGTGTGCAATGCACAAAGTACACTGGCAGAAGCATGGTAAGAATATGTTGAAAGCTCCCTCATTGGTGAATATACCATGCAGCAACATTCCAGGAACCTTTGGAGAGTGTGTCATGGGTGGTGGGTTTGATTCTAAAAGAGTCCAGGCTCCAGAGATAGGTCAGAAAAGACAGGCTCTCTAGAGATAGGTCAAAAAAAATAGGCTCTAGAGATAAGTACATTTTTGAAAGGCTTCCTAACTGAATCCATCGTACAAGACGTAACTAACTGAATGCCCAACTTGGTGCCTTGAGTGAACCAATACCTACACTCCTACTACCATGGCAGAATTATTTTGGGTTGCTAGTAAATGTTAGAACTGTTTGTTTGCAAAGACTAAATCCTGAGTTCAGATTTAACATTTTCTTGGTGTTGGGTAAGGCCTCTGTGAGGGCATTAACAGAAGAGAGGCCTCTGTGACCCATGTGAGGCAAGCTTAACCAAGGGGCCTTACAAAACATTCAGACTTGTCAAAACTTTTGAAATGGGTGAGATGATCCAAGAAATCTCAAGGCAGATCAATCTACAAGGCTAAAAACTGGAAGATCACTGCACAAAAATTGGATATACCTTGCCAAAAAAACAAACAAAAGATACTTCCCTACAATGAAAGACATTTCTTGAAAATGGAAGGCCCTGGCATTTCTGGGCAGGTCAAATTCCACTTTAGAACATGCCACCCAAATACACTAGTAAATTAATTCTCATCAGATCTTTAATGGCATATAACTTCTGAAAGGCTGACTTGGGACTAAAGTCTTTGGCATCTTCTGTAATAATTTATTAGCTATCCTAGAATTGAAGGATATATTTTGAAAGACTTGTTGGATTTAGATAACCAAAGTGCATGATTTTTCTTGATACCAAATTACAAAAATACCAAATTGTATTGCAAATGTAAGTATTTATAATATAGAAGAAGGGTCTATTAGGAGACCTTTTTCCTATGGAAAAGGTCGCAGTGATAGTGATACTGTATAGGGATAACATTACAGTGACAGAAACAATAAGGAAGGATAGATTGATGGATAATTTTCATCTGGTGCAAATTACTTTGACAAATTGGATTGTATTTTTTGGATTGAGTAAGTTATTATTCTTATGACATCATTGTGATGTCAGGGAACATGATTTTTTCAACACACCGAGGGATCAAAATATACAAAGAAAAAAATGTGTCAATGCTTTATGATTATGAAATAAGATCTATTCTGAATGAAAATCACATAAACCACATTGAAAAAAGATGGGGCCAAAAGCTAGTGGACCAAAGTGCAATACCGTGACCTTTACTTTATACATGAAGTTGTGCACATGTTAGCAAGTGTGTGAGGGCCCTAGTGAACCATACACCTTTACACTTGATGACCCAAAACACTTAGACAACACTCTGTAAGAGCATGCATGCCAAGTGGAGTCGGTAAGTTGGCCTTTTCAGTTATAATTTGTATGAAGATTTATAATTAAATAGTGTAAAACTCCTGTGGGCTCATAAATATGCCCATGTTAGCAGGAGTTTGCAACAAGGTCAGTAAAAAGCAAATGACTATCCTATAATGATCAGCCCAGGTGATACAATTTGAAGAGTCTATACTGCATGGAGTCTATGTTTGCAAGTTTTATGGGTGAGTACTGAGGATGTAGGAAGAATTAACATGTTCCTTGCATGTGTTGAATATTGGTGAAGGTTGATGTCGAGGCTGCCAGTGCGCATGCTCTAAGTGGATTTGACAATCAATTTACTACACTTATATATATATATATATATACATTTACACAAAGGGCAACAGAAAGTTTAAAAAATTGAATTTGAATGATCTACACTTACAATGTTTTCCATGCGATATATAGGATTATTTACACTTATACAACACTGGTATTAATCATGCAGGAATCATGTGACCCGACACCCACCATTGTGCACTGTGCAGGATGGATGGTGTGTGAATACAAAATATACTTAATTCCTGCCCCATAGCTTAGCACAGTCATTAGTTTTGTACTAACCCATCCAGGATTATGTGACCCAGCACCCGCTGGCGCACCATTCAGGCGCGCAGAGATGCACATAGAAACCATATTCTTTGAATACGATTAAGCAATATGGTTTGAAAGAGTCTTCTTCTCATTGCTTGTGAGGTCATCTTTGTCATTCTTATGCTCACACCACAAGCACTTTTGTGTAGGGTAGGTAGGACAGCAGGACCCAAGGTGGGGGGCATTCCTGAAATAAGGGGCCTAAGATGAGGCTGTAGTCAAATCTGGCCCCACAGCTTCAGGTACATCCTCCACCCACACGCCTTATGCTTCATAAAGCACGAGGTGAACATTATCATAATCCTAAATCTAGGTCGATCATGAGATGGTAGGAGTTGAGAGGCCACTTATGCCTACATGAGGCCTCAAGTCGGTGCATGAAACCTCTTGTAGGCATAAGGTGCCTCTAGGCATCATTCATCCCAATACAACCCCTTTCCCTCCTATACCATGGTGGAAACAACTTTGGCCAAGTGGGGCAATTTTCTCGTGTTCCCACTACTTAAGGGGACGCAACTCGTGACGCAACTCATGACAACTTATTTTATGCTCGATAGTCGACAACACTACTCATGATGACATTCTTTGATGCACAATTCTTGCACAAGTAAACACGGGGCGATGCTTTCGGATGGTGGTACATTGGAATCCGAATTGGAATTTGAGAATGCGACCAAAGAAGGTCTCATCAAAACCTCTTTCTAGGGATTTATTTTACAATATGCATTTAATTACAATTATTGTATATGGTTTGGGGCCCTCGGTGGCATGGGCCCCATGCCATATGAAAATTCTCACTTTGATTCAATCCTCAAAAGCTACATTTACTTTCTATCGCAAGATCTATTTGATCTTGATATCCTCCAAATCTAACACATTTTATTGTACTTGTTATCTTCTATATATGGTTTATGAATTAGTCTCCAAGCTTGCAAGAGATGAATCTATTTGGAGAAATTTGGGACGTGTCCTCCATATAGCCAATATGGAGACAAATGAGCTCACATCACATTGCATGGGGAAAACCGATCATAATCCCAACTAAACATTCCCTCATTGACACTTTTTCTTTTTCTTTTTGTTGACCAATTTTTTTTGTTTCTAAGTTCATTAGGCTATTTATTCAAATTTGGTCTTCAACCTTTAAATTTGACATTCATATGCCCATTCCATTCATGTACACAATTAATCATCCAATTCATAGTTTTCTTTTTTTTCCTTTTTCTTTTGGGAGTGGGGGGATACGTTTTACCACATGCAACCCATATGTTACATCTTCATTCATCCAACAAAGTATGATGGTGAAAGTTTGTAAAATGGAATATAAGCTACAAGCGGTAATAGTACCTTTTCTTTTGGCAAAAGAACTATGGCAAACTAGCACATGAAAAGCATAAGGATAAACAAAAACAAAAAACATGACTTGATAAAGTACAAGAATAAAATAACATGATAACAAAACAATGATGAAATAGCATATGAAAGAATCTAATCACAATAATATGTGTGTATTTTATGCATGAAGATAAATTCACAAACAACAAAAAGGTTAAGTTTGTATTCCAAATTGACCTCGGTTATACTAAGGGTAAATGGGTTATACCACATCATTCATACTTAAAGAGGAAAACTTGCTAAAAGTTCCCTTTAAACTTTCCATAGAAAGACTTATTATCCAAAGAGTTTTTGAAAAAGCCTTGCCTACATATCCAAGTGAATTTAAAATATTGGGAAACTTTTTTAGTACGTGTGAATTGTGAATGAGAAAATTTCTAGTCCCTTTCTTAAAAATGGATTTTTTTTGGTTCAAAAATTTAGATATGGATGTGGATGTTTTCTTTTCCACATAATTCATTAGTTGTGTTGGGCCAACATAATGATCACAATAGCCATTTACACATGATGCATTCACTCTTTTGTTGGGATTTGGTAATACATTAAACACTAATATTTGCTTGTATTGATGTTTTTTTATGTCTTCACAATGTATCCAAAAACACCATATCTTCCCAACATTGGTGTAATGAGTGCATATAAATTGTGAATTTAAGCTCAAAAAATTTCAATAGAAAATGAAATTAAGCCCCAACAATACAAGATATTAAAGCAAAACAAACACAATGTTGAGCTCAAGTTTTAATTGAACATAATTGCAAGAAAGGACCATGAAGTTCATTGCACGATCATAAACTAGATAATAGAAGAATTAAAAGTTAGATCATACATCAAAATGAAAATAAAATGTTGTACACATGTCCATATTGCATGTGTGAGATGTTTGGATGAATGTCATTCATGAATCATGAACATAACAAATGGGGTTTGTATGTGCATGATTATTATGAATATTAACATATGGGGTGAAAGCATGCATGTGATGCACCCCCATGCTCCTTAACGGATTCAAATATGAGTCCAAATTGAAGATAGCGGAAAAACGAGGAATCGAGGCATGCTCCTTGGCTCATAGCACTTTGGGGGTAGAAGGGCATGTTGGAGCTCCGAAATGGGATTAGAAAAAATGAAAAGCACTTAATCACTCACTCGGATGTGCACAAACCAAACAACAAGTTGGTTAATGCATAGTTGAAGCACTCTTGGTGCTAGGATGAACCACGGGCAAACTTGGATTCACAAGATTCACCACGGCCCGGACTTGGGGGAAGGCACCACCTTCCCCTTTATAGTATACTATGTGCCTCTCCATGAAGCCCACATCCAAATGGCTTTTTGTCCTGGGATTCCCAAGTGGGAGTTCCGAAATTGCCAAAGTTGGGACTTCCACAACTTTGGAGCCCCATAATTTTGTGTGCAAACCTTCGATTGTGATGAGGTCTAAAGCAAAGTTGTAGCGCTTGTCGAGAGCTTTCCAACGGTATGTTGCACGCCTGCTTCTGGTTAGGAAATTGGGTTACTTCCTAACTTTTAGTGATCGGGAGTCAAATTGTCAATTTGACTCCCGACCTTTCTTTTGGCCATAACTTATGTTTTAGATGTCCAAATGGGTGATGTGAGCCCCTTTTAGACATCTACGTTTTAATAGCTTTCCAATGATATAAACAACTCTTCAAACCGATGGGGTTTGATTCCTACAATCGCTCTTTGAAGATTTAGGAGTCCTTTGGGACTCCAACTCCCCAAGTGGGAGTTGCCTTGGGAGTGTGAGGGTTCAATCTCTCACACTCTCCTGCACTCCTAGGAGTATAAGATGTGCTTCCCAAATCTCCCTTTTGTCTTGCCCTCTTGTAAGCCCTTGCTTTGGTCGCGAGCCCAAGGTTAGGTTGCGACAATAAGGGTCCAAGTACGATCAAGGTACCCAAAAGGATTGTTTCATTTAATATTCAGTGGACCCCTTCATTTGAACATGTCATTGAAACTTAATAGCACATTCATATTGAATTTTTTTTTTCTTCATTAATAAATACATTATTAAAATATTATTTTATGCATAGAACCTCAAATTTCAACAAGTTTAAAAATTCCTAACAAATCCTAAAAAACTTTCCAAGACTTTATTTCATGAGAAAAAAAAGTTCAAGGACCCATAAAGGATGTTTAAATAAATTATTTTGCCTCAAGATTTTTAGCACAAACACCTTAGTTGTTAATGTATATAAAATGTTCAGGTGTGACAAGAACCAAATGCCCTATTACAATGTATAAAATTTCAAAAATTAAAATTTTTAGGAATTTGGGCCATTGATAGATTGTGGCCCACATTGGATAATTTTTGTTATTCTTATATTCATAAATGAAAAAAATAAATAGTTTAGATGTTCGTATAAAATTTGGAACAAATTTATTTCATTTGACATGAGAAAGAAAAAAAAAAATCTAAGACAGATCATAGGTTTTTTTAAGAAAAAGGTGAATTTGACAATCTTAGGAGTGAGTCCTTCTATCTCAAATGGGGTATCCCGACCATATTTGGACCCACAAAGTAAATCACTTGGTGATCCCTACCAACAAATAAAAGTAAATATGGAATCTTTTGTATTTTAAGCATTTTAGCAATGTAATAAATTTGGGGATATACTTACCATATTAAATAACCCATATATTGTCATTTAAATATATTTTATTATTTTTACTTAATTATTTATTTATCACAAGTTTATTAATTTGGTTGATATTGCACTCTTTCCAAAAAAAATTCAAATGAAGTTTTATTAATTTTTGACCCACTATGCACCTTGATACACATTTTTTGGAACTTAATTTTTTATTATTATCACAATGTAAAGCCCTTCATAAAGAATCTTTTTAATAAACTCATAATATGGCACCTATAACATATTTTTTGATATGGTAGTAAAATGCAAACCATGTGTTCAACTTGTTAAATAATGTTCCAAATCTTTTCAAAATGTAGTGTATGAATGGAATTTATAAATTGGATTTTAAAAACCTATTTTCCATCTACTTTTCACAATTTAAAAAACATGATAGTTTTTGTAAACTAAGTTGAAAGTAGGTTAAAAGAAGGTTGATGCAAATTTTGAAACTTTCAAAAAAATTCAGCATATCAAATTTGATGCCTTCATGTAGTTCAAAAGGTTAGTTTCATAAAATGTTACCTACTTTTTAATCCATTCATTACAAGATTTTTAAAAAAAATTGTGAAAACCTTTTTTTTGTAATACTTTTACATGTTTTCACATATGTTTAAACTTTATATTATTTGATAAATGCACCCCATGGTTGATTATATAGAACACCTTTCACACCTACTTATTAAACCAATGTTAAGGAATTGGGGAAAATGAACATTCAAACATAAAATTTATGTATTAGAATTGATGAGGTGGCATCCTAAGTGTCATTAAATGTTAGCACAATGTTAAAGTGGATGTTACAAATTACTATTTCCTTTTTTTAAAAAAATTGCCATGAAAAAATCTAACATTATGTATAAGGCCTAATTTTGAGCCTATAAGTTGATCTTATAATGTGAGCATTTTGGTCCCCTCTTTCCCAGTCATCATCAACATAATGTTTATTCTCTTCCCCCACCACTGTTAGTGTGCTTTTTTATTGTCGTATTGGTGTTGCTTCTATGTGCACATACTTTCTTTTCAATTATTTGCCCACCTTTGTGACTTAATGCATGATTCATAAAACAAACATGCATCCATTGGTTTCAATGTAGAAAAGCCCATAAATTGAATGAGAAGGGTAGAAAATAAGTTTGGATACAAAGATGAAAAATGTGTTTTCATGAACATCTCAAGTAATTAGATTAGTGTTTGGTTATGCCAAATTGATTCTACAATTGACATAGTTGATGCTAATTGCTTATGTGCATATATTCACATAAGCTCAAAACAAAATTGTGAATACCCTAGTGAAGAAGCCAAATACACTAACTAAAGCTATGAATACCCAAGTGTTGCCTAGATTCAAAACTAGTGTTTGCACACAAGAACATGGCAAAATCAACACAAAAAGGGAGTAAATTGTTAGTTGACTCGATGGACGTGATTTACAAATCTAGCCTAGCTATGGACGAAAGGTGTTTAGAAACATAAAAAATTATGATGGAAAAACAACTAGAACATTTCTTTAGTATCTCAAGACTAAGGACAAAACAATCAATGACACACAAAACAACATGGTAAGAGCAATAACAACATTGACAAATGATGAACATGGTATTCACCAAAAACAAAATCAAATGGAATGTTAGTACAAACCTTCTATGACATTTAATTTCATGTAATGTTTGTTCATTGACATCTTCATTGTTTCTAAGCACATTGCTTGCTTTTGGGATTCACTTGCACCTCAAATTTAGTAATTTGCATTAGCTTTTGAGCATTAAATTCAGTTTGAGATCAAAGAAAGTTGTGCTAGAGATGTTAATAATGAAAAACATCCAGTTTAAAGGAAACATGCAAATCAACTTTTGTTAGTAATTTTCAAAATGTTTTCTTGAATATGCCATTTTTCCACAATTGACATATTATTTTTGTGTTTCAAAATATCACCTTGGATTCTATGAATAGATTCAAAATGTGAAAGAAATAATAAAACCCAAGGAATTTAAGCACATTCACATATGAACATCAAATTTGTCATATTGTTTCCATCCTTTATATCCCAGATGCAAATATGCATATACAAGTTAGATGAGACCTAACGCAAACCAATGTGGGGTGGGTATTTGATTTTTTAAATACCATTTAAACCTGGTCTTTTGAGGAAAATAATAAGAGAACCATAAAGGTTTGGGTTTTTTAAGAAAAATAAAATTAGAAAATTATGTGGGTTTAGTTATTTAAAATTTGAGAATGGAGGGTATGGGTTGGGGGTAGGAATTTCAAATTATTTAAGGTGCTTATTTCACTTGACAAATACCTTTCAAAAATACCTTGTAGGGTTTTTATCAAATACTCGATCTCAACTAATAGTGCTTAGTTCTTTGAATTTGAACCCAAATGAAACAAACTTGTATATAAAAACACTTACACATTTTAAAATTTAAAAACTTGATGTTTATGTATAACATTTACATTGTAAGCATTGTCCAAAAGGATAACAAAAATGAACAAGGAAGGAGTGGTTCATAAAACTGATCCATATACCAATTCATTGTGTAGTAAGGCTATCACAAAAATATACATTTTACATGTTTCATGTTTCATGCTACATACAACTATATTAGAACATCCACAAAGCTTACAAATGTATGAAAGGTGTAAAACACATCTTTACCAAGAAGAAAGGTGAAGTGATCTTGAATGATAAGTTTTGGCAATATGACAAATATGGTTCCACCTTGATAGTTGTGCATTTAATCATCTTTAGGCCACTTCAAAAAATTCACCCATGGTAAATGCAATTAACATGCACAACATCAATGCAAAAAATTGATCAACAATTACATGATCTACCTTGTGTGATATATGGGACAACATTTAACATGGTTTGGGATTTGAAGTTTCATAGTGGTGTCACTAATGTTCAATAACAATAAATAAAAATGCCAAAAACACACATTTGCATGAAACCTACCAAACCAATATCACATTTTCATATAGAAAATTGTTGGATTTTCACAAATTTATAAACACCTACACATTGGCCAAGGTTGTCAAAACCAATGTGACGCATAAAAATTGTGTCTATCATCAAGTTAACATTTGTTTAGACGTGATGCAAGGGTGCATCTATGTCCAAATTAATGCGTCGTGTCATAACAAACACCCAAATGTTGTGACAACCCTAACATTTGCATATGGTTATTAACACCCAAAAACACATAAATTAAATAGACCCTTAAAGAAAACATAACAACAAATATTACCATTTATTAATATTGAAGTAGATAATTCATATCACCAACTTCTAGGGACTAGTCACATTCCACACCATCTTCAAATTCAACCTCCAATTAATTATCAAATTAGATTTTATTTCACATCCAATTGCCTAGTCTACATGTTTTAAATAGCCGATGGGTAGAATTGTTCACTACTTCTTTTTAACAAATTTTTTTTGTTAAGATTATCAATTTGAAGATGATAGTTGCAAAATGAAATCAAAATTGCAACAATTGAAAAAAAAATCTCTATCTTGATTTGGGAGGTTCCAAATTCTTAGAATGTGTTTTGCAATTGTAGATTTTTTTGTTCTTTTATGCACCACTAGCTCAAGGCATCCTTGTAATTTGCATCAACTAGGTAATGGTAATATCCATCAAGCTTTCTTAACATAAGGTGTTTCAAAGTATCTAGATTTATTTTTGTGGTATGAAACAAATTTTCGAAATCAACCTATGATCATTACATTTGAGGTTCATCAATAATATTTGGCATTGATGATTTATAGGCTTCCATTGACAAAAACAACAATAATTGTGAGTCATAATTGGTAACCAAATTAACTACATTTTCACAGCCCACATAACTAATGATTAGACCCAAACCTTTAAACCTAGGACTAACATTGATGCTAACATCTAATGACCTTTCCTCCTATCAAATCCTTGCAAAGAAGAAATGAAGGGCATAAGCATTTCTAAAATTTGACACTTCATTCATTCCATAACTTTTCCAACTTTTCATAAAAAATGGATGTCTTTAAATTAGTCAAGTTATCAAGGACAATCTAATGTAAAAGTTCATCATAAATCTCATGACAAGTGGAAATGAGAAAATATAAAGCATTTCCAAGCAACTAATGCCACGACTTTGGTTAATCACATAAACAAACTATTGATGACAAAACTTTCACGACAATTTCACAATTTGCCTAAGTTTGTGGAGATGGTACATGGCTTTACAATGCCACTATTTACTAATTATAACACAATGCAAAGCTGAAGTAAAATGTCAAAACATCCTATAATAGTAACACCCAACTTATAAACTTGTGTGAAAAACTCAAGGACACCAAAAGCCCAAACAAATTGTTAATTGGAATTGGGAGCAAACATCCTCATGTAAGATTTGCAAACTAAACATGATAAAAAAAAATCGAGAAAATTTTAAAAATCACAACTCAGTCACTTGGTTTTCACTAGTGTGTTTAGTTTTTTTAACATGAACCCAAAATCTATGCAAGCTTCATCCCATGCTTACTTCCCTTTGCCACTTTTCTTTGGCCATGTTTTTTGAAAGTCGACTTGAGTAGACTTGATAGATGTAAAGTTAAAACCTTGGGCAACTTTGTCATTTGTAGTAATGTATTAACAAAGCTTGGATAATACATGCTCCATCAAATGGTTCAAACATGCCCAAAGCATCACAAGATAAAATTGAGTTTAGGGCATATGCAGAGGTTTGCAAATTGGATCCCTTATCCTTTACATATACCCAAATCTTTTGAATTAGGTTAAACATGTTGAAGAGTTGCCATAATAAGATTGCCATGGTTACATTAGAAAGGTATCAAAAGCTTCAAACAACCAAAATGTCTTACATGCCTTGGTTGTTAATCACTCAAGAAAAAAATTACAACCATAGCAAACACATCATGAACCCTTTTTGACATCCAAAGATCAAAAGTGCAAATGATTAAATCACATTTGGCCAATATAGATTGAGCATATTCAACCAATGTTTTTTGCACTAAAGAAAGCAAAATTCCTTTAACAAAAGCTTTCTTGGATGGGAAGACAACCTTCATGCATAATCTATATGCCAATGTTTGCAATGAAATTGATTGCACTATCCTAAATAGTAGAATGCCCTAGTTGATCACAAACAACATGACATCCTGCACGAAGCATTTCTATGTGGCATGTATCTTTTAGAAACCTAAAAAACTAAAAGTGGCACTTAGTGTTACATTTAGCCTCTTATTAGCTAGTTCTTAATTAGATGGGGATTTAAGATGACTTGCACCTTGCTATTCATACAATTTGGAGGAGGTTTTATTGTTTACTTTCAAGTGTTTTTTCATGGTAGTAGTGCCATTTGCTTTATGGTAAGTAATGAAACCATTATAACACCTAGTGCACAAGGCCAAAATTTTAAGATCACATGTATGATTATGGCAAGTTATGCATCAAATGATTTGACTCACATTCATATTTACAAGTTGGTTGTCATTTACCTTGAAAAAAACCCATGTTGGTGAATTGTGATTGTAAGGTTTTCGAACAACTCCTTGTTTTTTTATCTCCTCCATGTGCATTTCAAATAGGTGTGCCGCACCTCATCACCATTGGCATTTTCTAAACCTTGTTTTTCATCACCTTCAACTTGTAAATTGTCTATGTTGTTGTTACTACCACATCCTACAAAAGCTAATGAGGGGGAATTGAGGTTAAAGGCAACATCATGCATTTTCATTGTAGAGACCATTTTCTTGTTGATTAACATTTTGAGAAAAATAAAATTTGAGACCTAAGATCCAACATTTTTTATAAAAAAATAGGAATAGTAATGGAGCCAAACCCTAGCTTATGAAAGCTCAAACCCAATAATAGAAACCATGACAAGTAAGAGTTGTGCAATGGGAAAAAGCCCCAACTTGTGAAAACTCAAACACTATAACTAAAACCATATCAAGTAGGAGTTGTGTAATGGAAAAAAACCCCAACTTGTGAAAGTTTAGACCCTATAACAAAACCCACAATAATTGCAACAAAAACCACAACATGTAGAAGCTATGTAATGGAGATAAACCCCAACTTGTGAAAGTTCAAAGCTTGCAATAAAAACCACAACTACAATAGAAACCATAGTTATTAAGAGTTGTGCAATGGAAAAAAACCCCAACTTGTGAAAGTTTAGACCTTGCAACAAAAACAACAATTGCAATAAAAACCACAAATAAGAATTGAGCAATGAAAAAAAACCTTAACTTGTGAAAGCTGAAAACTTGTAACAAACATCACAACAAGTAGGAGTTGTGCAATGGAGGAAACCCCAATTCATGAAAGCTTAGATCTTGCAACAAAATACACAACAATTGCAACAAAAACCATAGCAAGTAAGAGCTATGCAATGGAGAAAAACCTCATCTTGTGAAAGCTCAAAGCTTGTAAAAAAAACCACATCAATTGCAATAGAAGCCATAATGTTGTAGGAGTTGTATTTTTCAATTGATGATGATTTCAAATAGATAGTGATGTTAGATTACAAAGATCATTGAAACAAAAATGCAAAAAGCCTTATGATTATAAGACCACGAAAATAAAAGCTTAGTTTATTGCAAGTGGCATGCAAATCACTAAGGGTCACAATAATGCTGAAAATTTCTCTTCCCTCCTTTACCTTTTCTTGATTAAAAATCAATGAAAAAAAAAAATGGTGATTTATTTTTCAAATGAAGAAGGTGAAAATTGAAAACAACATTTAAAAAAAAACACAATAAAATAAATTCATAACCAAACAAAAAATGCCTACTTTCTACACTTTCCTTTTTGAAATCTTCTAAAGATTTTAGGTGGTGGTACAAGCTTCATTGATTAACATTCCTTTGACTTTTGCTCTTTCAATTAGGAGTTCCTTTGCATTGATGTGTTAGACAATGACAATATTCCATCTCAAGATCACATCCAAATTATTTTAAGCAACAAGGTTACTTTTAGAAAAATCATGAGACAACAAACTTGATTGCAAAGCTCTCATAATTAAGGAAATAAATTAAATCCTAACCCTAAGGGAAAAAAAACCTTAACCCTATTGTATCCCCCAAGGATTATATCAAAGGTACAAATCAAGTTTTTGCCAAATAACTAACTAGTTTTTCTTCTCATTTTGATCATAGTTATGATTAGGGGTGTGTACCCATGATTTCAATTTGGTGAGGTAGGGTTTGGGTGCAAGGTTTGGAAAATTTTAACTTATATATGTACCCGACCCAACACCCATCAAATACCCACCTTCAAATCTTAAATATGTCCCACATTGTTACAAACCCTACAAGAGAAAAAGGGAAAACCTACATCCATAACATATTCCACTATACACCATTTGTCTACATTGTGGGGAAAACACTTTATTTACTATTATTCTTTTTCCTTTTGGGTGGAAGGAAATAGTATTGGTAAGAACTAAGATTTAACATTATACATAGGGTAAAGGTTCCAACTTCCATAAGTTTTAGGTCCCATCTAATGTATCATGATCCAACGTTTAGGCCTATTACCTTTGTTTCCCAATGATCAATTTTACTACCATATTATTTGCACAATGGCTATCCACCTTTCCCAAGGTTTGACACCAAGTACTCACATGGCCTTATTAGTTGCCCAATGACCAAGATTAAATACTTGTTGCATAGGGGCTAATATCTAGCATGTTTAACTTGGCATCTACCTAATTGCAAGGTGGGCATGAATTGAAATTTAGAAAAACAAATGAAAATTATAAGTATTTCAACTTTATATTTTCTTTTAATATATTTTACATAATTTAAATTTAATTATTTTTAAATACTTATTGTAAATGACCATCATTACATCATAGGGATGATAATTCAATGGATGTAAGTGCACCAACTAGTTGTCCAATCATGCAATTGTTTCAAGCAATTTCATGCCATGTTTAGCTTTTTACAAATAACAACAATTATCTTTACAACTAGGCTAGTTACATGTTGTCCATAAAACTAAAGTGTTGTTGTCCATAATTAGCAATGACATAATTTAATGCTTTGGAATGATTTAATTATGTAGTGCAATTGAACTTTCTTCGTATTTTCATCCAATTCTTCCTACCAATTTATGGACCCATGTACAAACTTGGATATTTTAGATGGGTTTTGACATATTTGTGAATATTAACATAATTTTTATAATTGTGTGGCTATTTTTAATGCTTTCAATGCTTGCATTTTAAAATGATTTAAAGAGTTTTGAAAAAATAATATGTGGTGGGGTCCTATAGTCTTGGATGCATGTGATGACATGTTTATGATTTGAAGTGAGGAAAATATAATAATTGCATGAAATATATACAATGGCTTTCTAAGTTTACAAATTCCCCCAAACTAGGTAATTAAAAATCTCATTCCATCACAATCCTAAACTCCTTATAATTCCCCCTACAATATACTCAAAGCCCTAAAAGCTTAAACCATTTTTCCCTTCCTTTCAAATCTATTCAAAAGCCTTGCTTAGAAAAAGATTCAATTTGCCCATTCACAAATCCAATTTCTAAACCCAACTATTAGACTCAAAGTTTACAGATTTAAAAATCTTTAATATCAAATTCAACCAAAATCCCTAGGTAGGTTTTGGTTTAATTGATGACATTATTTTAGGACATAAATGTAGTGACACCCTCCCCAAATAGAATTTTCTTGAAGTATTAGGGGAGTTTTTTTTATTCTAAAAGGGAGTTTGTGACAAAATATTTTTTTTTCAAAAATTTATGCCACTTTTGAATTATTTTTAATTTAAAAAAATATTGATAAAAAATCTACAAATGTAAAACAATGAGTTTGTTTGGAAGGATTGAATATTATTTTACCATAAATGTCAAATTTGCAACGTAACATAAGCTTTTATGTCACCTCATTGTTCAAATTTGATATGAAAGTGCCTATGGGGTGTGATGATGAAAATGTTTTTAGGCACCCATATTAAAAAAGTTTAGACCAAAATATGGGTCTTTAAGTAACAACAAGGAAATGTAGTTTTTTGAAATGTGAACGCAAATGTAATGAACTTTGAAGGCAATCTTGGAACATCTCCATCCACATTAGTAAAAACTCTTGTACTCACAATTTTGGGTGAAGCATAGCGATTCAATTGGGTGAAATCATCATTTTTCACACTAAGTTTGCTTAATGTAGTGCTTACAAGCAAGCCTACACTAAAAGGAAATAGCTATTTTTTATTGGCTTAGGTGATGAGATTGGAATAATCTTTCCATTTTTACTTTACAATTTTTCACTAGACTGAACGAGGGGAGAATAAATAAGATTGAGTCTTGAATGTGGTGAATAGTGAAAAACATACATTCTATTTTCTTAAAGGTTAAGGAGGGTTGGTATGACCTAGCACTCTCATGAGTGCACTAGTTGGTGGATGAAGCCATTTAGGCCATTTTGGGATGAACCCAAACTAGGGTTTTTTTCCTCTTTCCCTTATTCCACCCTACCCCTCAATTTGAAAAAAACTAAACACCTAACTACTTAGTAGCATCCCTAGCTACCCCAATAACAAGGTTGCTTCTTCTTCCTTTTCTTCCCCTTTCTTTTTTCTTCTTCTAGCAACAATGCACTTTCTCCTTTTTTCTTCTTCCTCTTCTTTTAGTAGCAACACCTTCAAATACACTTTTTTTCCCTTCTTCCAGTAATGTAGGGAGCAATGATTTTCAGTGCCCTTCTTCCAAACGCCTTTTTGTTATTTTTCCAACAATATTTTTTTAACACACTCCAAGTAAGTTTTTTTTTTTCCTTTTTGTCCTTTTTGTGTTTGTGAAAAAAAAAAGATGGGTGTGTGTGTGGCAACATGAAAAAAAGTGAAAGGGATAGAAAGAGGGAGAGGGGGAGAATGTGTGTGTGTGTGTGTGTGAGTGAGAGGATAAGCAAGGCATAAAGAGGAAAAAAAGGAAGGTGTGTGTTACCACATGATAGAAAAAGAAAAAAAGGTAGAAATAAGGAAAGAGGGAATGAGTGTGTGGTAGGACAAGCAAGACAAAAAAGGGAAAGAGGGAGTGTGTGTGTATGTGTGAGAGGATAGGTAGAGTAGAAAGAAGGACAAAGGGTGTGTGTTGCAACAAGACATAAAAAAGGGAGATAAAAAATGTGTGTGTGTGCCAGTAGAACAAGCAGGGTAGAAAGAGGGAAATGAAGAGAGGGGTAGTAGGACAAGCATGCCAAAAAGAGGGAGAAAATAAGAAGGGCAAAAAATGGAGAGAGGGGGAGGGCAACAAGATAAGCAAGGCATAAAGAAGGAAAGAGGGAGAGGGGGAAAACAAGGGAAAGAAGGGATGGGGCAATAGGACAAGCAAGGTAAAAACAAAGGATTGAGAATGATGAGATTCTTGCTAACGCCCTCTTTCAATGCAAATTCTCTTATGTTAAAAAGGAAAAGGTTGCATGGAATGCTACCTTGTGGGAGCGAAAGTTTACTAATTAATGTACTCAAGTCGAAAAGATGCAAGTAATCCATGATTTTCATGCATCACAGATGATTCATGAATGGTTTGTGTTTTCGAATCCTTTCATTAATTCAAGTCCAATTGAAAGTTCCAAGTTTAAAACTAATGGATGTGCTAAATGTAGTTCATCTAACCATAAAACACTACTAGATATAAACACATCATCACACAACAAGGGTGCCAAGGTGGTAGAGGCTTACCACCAAGTTCATGGCTTTAATGATGATGGTTTTTGAATTAGATGAATGATTTTTTTGCATTTTTGAAAGCTCTTTGAACATTATTGGTTACATTGATGTGGCTTAGTACATTTTCCATGAAACTTTTTGGCATTTGTCAATATAATTTTTCACAAGTCATATTGAATTTTTTTTGGTAACCATGTCTTGTGATGCGCAAAAGAATGATTCCATAATATTTCCATAAACACAAGAAACCATCAATACAAAAGACCAATGTTCATATTTTTTATGGTTATTTGCCATTGAAATAAACACAACATTTGCAATACTCACATTGGGGTCACAAATAAAATTGGAATGAAGGTATTCAAAATTTAATATCCACATGGCATTCACAAATCACACATTGAGTTTTTCCTCTTCAAATGTAATACCTACATAGGGGTCATAAAACCTTTTGTACTACTTGCATTCAACTAAACAAATATGATTGATGCAAGTATTGCATTTTTGCAAAAAAATCCTTTTAAGGGGGCCTTGGCCCAATAGACAACATTTTTGTTGATGCCCATGTGTAGGTATTGCATTTTTGGAACATAAATTCATTTTAGGGGGCTTCAACCAATGGACAACATTCTCAACAATGCCCAAATGTGGATACTTCAATTTTTATCAAAAAAAAATTAACCTAATAAAATTATTATTATTTAAGAATAATTATTAGAATTAATAAAAGCTAAATTATTGAAATAATAATAATAAAATTAGCCTAGGCTAATTACTAGCTAGTTACAATAATAATAATAATAATAATTACTATTATTATAATTATTAGTATTATTACTTGGGCTTTGTGCTACTTCACACTATCGATGATGATTAAATGATTAAAAAAAAGGCTATACACTCCCCCAATGTTTTCAAAAAACATTACCAGAAACATTTAATTGAAATTTACTAAAATAAAAATTATTTTTATATTTGACTAATGATAATTTAACATTCTCTTTTTAATATTTTTATTATAGCCATTATTTAATTGAAAATATCTATATATATTATTATTATTATTACCTATTAAGGATTATTATTTATAATAGGTAGGAGGGAGAGTGGGTAGGTAGGTAAGAATATGAATGACATATGCATGTAAGGGTGGGTGCCTAGTTGGGTGGTAGGCATATAGGTCGGGGGGTTGAATCTAGTAGGTGGGTAGGTGGGAAAAGGGGGCGGGGATCTAGTAGGTAGGTGATAAGGCAAGGCCTTGATTCTTAATTCTTAGTTGGTAGTTACTGCCAAATAGGCGGGTAATATATGTTTAGATAGGTGAGGTCAGAGTTAGGAAAAAACATGACATGCTGAAAAAAGTATGTTTCCCAAAGAACTTTTTTTTTTTGGTGAAGAAAAATGAAGCATCTTTTATAAAAAAATATTCGAGAATATTTTTTATTTCTCAAAATTGAATCTTCAAAATTAAATAATTATTAAGTAGAGAACGGGTGAACCTTCAATTTCAAACTTTCTTCATTAAATCAATTATTCCTCAAATTATATATTTTCACAAAGACATCCATGCAAATTACTTAAGAAGCAATATTACTAGAACATGTTGCATTCTGATTCCAAATCATAGTAAAATGAGTTTTGAGAGTTGGCTCCCAATAGCCTTACTCACTTGTGATTTCCATTACCCTCATGCATTGGTGCACTCTTGAGCTTGGACAGCAATTTTCACCAATTGGAGTTGCAATGCATGTACTTATGTGATCAAAACCTAACCCACCAAATATAGGTGGCAAAGCCTTTTTTTGGTGAGTTGAGCATCTGAAAGCTTTAAGAAAAGCCCCTTGCAATCCAATTGCTCATCATACCCATCTAAAATTACAAAACAAACTCATCTTTATGGTGCCCAAACATACCTACCTAGTCTTCCCTTTTCTCTTTCCCACAAATTCTTTGTTGTTGCAACATCAAACAATAAGCTAGAAATTTATTTATACTATCTTTTAAGTAAATTATGAAATTATTAAAAGACTATAGATATTTTAAAATGCCATGGCATCAAGGTGGCAATTGGGTGTTAAATCCCTTTGAAGTCCAAAGACTTTTTCAGGCTCTCTAATATCTTCTACTCAGGTTAGCCCAAGGGTGTAATAGGCCTGAAAATTAGGGGAGGCCCACATGTGTAGTAGGCCTTCTCAAGCATCAAGAATGAAAGGTTTGTTATTTCAATGGGGTTGGGGGGGGGAATGGGAAAGGTTAGCATGTGAATCAATGGTAGAAGGTCCTTTTAATTTACTAAAGCATCTTCGTGTTATGGGGAAGTGCTTTGTTACCATATGTATACATGTTGCAACTACACATGTGATGTAAATTGAATCATTTTGTGGCTTGCCATTCCATGGTCACTCACCTAACATAACATTCGAGGGTTACATACCTGATGATTCGATTGCATCATCACATGTGTATTTGCAACATGAGCTATCACAAAAATTAAAAAATTCATGATAAGATTGCACCGTGTGCTTCCTTACGACACGAGCTTATCAATTCACTTTTGAAAGGCAATTGGAGACCCAATGTCAAAGAAATGAGTTTCTTTCTAGATTGGGTTCCAAAAGGACCATACATGGTCAATTTGGACAATCGGTATTTGGACAATTGCGGCTCAAAAGGATGAACAAGAAGGAGGATGTTTGAAAGAATGTGTGTTCTTGTTTTTTTTCTTTTGTTTTTGTTGTTGGAACTTGGGATGTTCTAAAAGGCAATCTTGTGCCAGTGGCAAGCATTTTGAGAGAGAAAAGAAGTGTTAAATTATTTAAAGTGGTTTCTAGTTTTTACTCTCCCCACACTACCTACATACCTCTTCAATTATCGAATGGAAGAATTTGGGAACCAGACTAGAATATGATGACATTAGGGTGTTCTTTAGGAAGGGCTATTAGTCCAGGCCAAAAATAGTGGCAGCCAATTTTAGGAATAGAATTCCCATGCTCTATTCGTTTGCAATGAAATACCTAGGGTACCTTGGCCAATTTGACACTAATTATATTATTTTCAGAAATGTTGAAATTTTCAAATTTTGTTTTCCAAATCAAAAAATATTGTGAAGGATAATAGCGAATATTTAAAAATATTATATTTGTTGAAATATTTTTTTCAAAATTAATTAATTATTTGACAGATATGTGTTGAAATGGCCAAGGAACTAATGGTATCTCTTTTGCAAGGGGGGAAAACTGTAAGTAAAATACATGCCAGGGGAAACTGAAACGAAAACGTGGGGGCAGGCAAAAATCCAAAGTAATAACAAGGAGTGTGTGTCACACACTTATGGCCTTGTCCATTTACATTAAGAAGTATGTTAAGGCAAAAAAAGAATTATGAAAACTCAAATATTTCACCATGCAAAAATAGAATCTTCAAAAAATCTTTCTAAAAGAAACCAAAATTCTTCAAGATATTATAACTCTGAAACTAATCTCAAGTTTCAACACAAGCCAAAATATCATATTTCAAAAATCCTCATATAAAAAGAGACCTATTATTTATTACCTAGGGGCCAACATCCCTTAAGATACTATACTCTATAATGAATCTAAACACAATATCCTTGCCAACTAAGGCAAGGCCAACAATAATATAATACATACCAATGGGAGACTTTAACCCAGCTAGCCTAAACCTTCAGTGAAAAAACGAAATAAAAAAAAACAAAACCAAACCAAACCAAACCAAACCAACCAAAACCAAAAGATCTAAACCAAGTACACTAACTACGGTTCAAAACCTAACCTAGTAAGCAGTAGTAGTAGTAGTATCTTGCAACCGCCTCCACGCAGGCTCGATTCTCGTCGCGTCCAGTCGCGCGTTGTCTCGCAGCCCGGAGAGTCCGGAGAGGGATGCTCTCGTCTCGGCTCATCCTTCACTGGATCCCACCTCTTTGCCGCCGCAGCAGCACCGCTCGTAAACCAAAGAAAAAAACGCAGCTGGCAGAAGGCAGCTTTGGTGCAGGATCCATGATGAGGAGGAGGAGGAGCAGCAGCAGCTTGATGGATGCTGGATCAGCTTACTGCCCCAGAAGAAGGAAGAGGAGGAAGAGGGTGATGGGTACTACGAGATCTAGGTCTGCAGTCCTGCAAGTGAGATCCCGAGCCAGTTCCAGCTTTGATACATATTGCTTTCTTTTGATAATATCTTGTGTCTTTATAGCAGCAGCAGTAGCAGCAGTAGTAGTAGTAGCAGCTCCTCGCAGACACCTTTGTTACTGCCACAACGTTGTACTTACTGGTGTGCAGTGGTCATGTTGAGAGTACTACTCAAGTTGTGGCGTTTTGTGTGTAGGTGTGTGGGTTTCAGAGCCAGGACGTCTAGTTGGTACTACTACGACGTTACTAGTGTGTGAAGAGGTGAGGGGAATTTCTTAGTTGCAGCTGCAGCAGAGGCCGAATTCGTTGAACAGAAGAAGAAGAAGTGGTTTTGTGTCCAGTTGCAGTAGTACGGTGGAAGTGATCGCACATGTGGGGCCACCGGCTGCAGCTTGTACAGCCACGACTAGCGACGCCCCCGGGGGAGGGGGCGGCGGGGGCGACGAAAGTCGTCACCGTTTCATCACGAAAGAAGTATGGATCTTTGTCGGTTCACGCTAAAAAGAAACAAACAGGAAGAATGTTTTGGAAAGAAGAATATTAGCTAGCGTCTCGGCGTTTTGCGCCACCTGCTAGCTAGCAAGCTAGATCTAGCAAGCTGTGAAGAAGAATTTTTCTCTCCCAATTCACAGTTTGATCATTGAAGAAGAGTAAAATATTATTATTCGGAGAGATTGTAAAATTATGAAGCTGCTAGCTCGAGTACTGCTGCTGCATTAAGCTGCTGGCCATACAATCGTGCACATGATTCAAGCAGTTTCCATCGGTACCGATGATCTGCAAGCAGAGTACTACATACAGCTACATGAGAATTCTTCTGCTTCCATTCCAGAACGTTGTAGTAGTCTAGCTGAAGCCGGGTGTAGCTGGGGACGTTGCAGTGGAATATATATTGCAGATACCCACCTTTGTAGCAGGTGTAGTCGTAGTGGTGGTGGGAAGACGGATTTTGCTGGAAGAAAAATTTCTTCAAAGATCCTGCAAACTTTGAAGAGGAGCTGGTAGGCGCTGGAATTTCAAGTGATTCAGGGGCAGCTCCCTCGAGTTTTTCAAACCTCCTGCAACAACAACAACAACAACAGGAGCGGCCAGTGGTGGTGCAGCTGATCTTCCTTTGTGCAGGACGGAATTGTGTTTGGAATTTGTTGTGTGATCAAGTGCTCGGTGAATGCGAAGCTTTGGTCCATACTACGGCGGCGGCGAACATGTCTTTGTTCGATAGACGAGGCGCCAAATCTCGCACTCGCCGTCGCTCGAGGTGGGCTTGCTTCTCTGTCTCTCTGTCTCTCTGTCTCTCTCTCTCTCTCGCTAGCAGCTGGGCGTGAATGCAGATCGATCGATCACCAGCTGCTGAGAGTCCTAAACGCTAAATCTTAGCAGGATTGATGAGAGTTTCAGCTAGAGTCTGTACAGATCTCTCGCGCTCCATCATAAGAAATTGATCAGCTTCTGCAGCTGCCATAGTTTCAATTCTTCAGCTGCCCGATTTCTGCTGGCGCTGAAGTCCGTGCTATCATATCTTATTTTCCTCCATAGAACAACAAAATTGTTTTGGTGCCCGGATGTATGCTGCAGCAGCTGCCATCATGAGTCGTTGACGCAACTTGAGGCTCAGGGCGGCGGAGCTGAGCGCGTGGAAGTATCAGTCCCCGCTTTGGACGAGGATTCTGGACATGGGAATGGACATGGGATTCACGCACGCAGGTACCTATGCTGGTTCTGGTTCTTATTCTTCCTCTTGCTTGCTTGATCCCTCGCACTAAAACGTTCCCTCGACGACGAGCTGATGATCAATATTCTGTGGTGGGTTTGCGGAACTGCGGGGGGAAAAAACCAACAAAAAAAAAAAACTTGGGTTTGGAAAAGGGTGCTTGTATCCGCGACAGGAGAATGCACGCCGGTGAACGAGGATGGTGATTCCATCGGTGGAGACGAAGACTTGCAGGACGAGGGTGTGGTGGGGGCAGCAGAGGTCACCAGACAACGACGACGACAAGAGCGGAAGCTGTCACTTCCGCGCATGAGCTTCGGAAAGCTCACGGAATCTTTCGAGGACAAAGTGGTGGATGCATTTCTGTGGCTCCTCAAACAAACGCAAGGGAAGCAAATCCAGGCCACAAAGGTACCAACGTACTCCAGAATCTCTAGCTTCTCCATGCCACCAGATTCATGAGATTCTCATGATCCTCACAGATCATCGGTGGGAATCTCACGATCCTATGATCACCTCACTAGCTAGCTCTGATGGAATCATCTTCAAACCAGACATTGGGATACTCTCATCATCCTCTGATCACATCACTAGCTCTGATGGAAGAATGTTCAAACTATTGGGATTCTCATCACGTGACATCACTAGCTCATAACCCTAAACCCTAAACCCATCACTAGCTCTGATGGAATCATCCTCAAATGGGATTCTCATGATCCTCTGATCACATCACTGACTCTGATGGAATCTTCAAACCATTGGGATTCTCATGATCCTCTGATCACATCACTGACTCTGATGGAATCTTCAAACCATTGGGATGCTGATTGAATCTTCACATCACTAGCTTTGATGGAAGAATATTCAAGCCATTGGAATTCTCATCACACACCACTAGCTCTGATGGAAGAATGTTCAAACCATTGGGATTCTCATCACATGACATCACTAGCTCAGATGGAAGATATCTTCAAACCAATCGGGATTCTCATGATCCTCCGATCATGTCACAAGCTCTGAGGGAATCTTCGAACCATCCTTCTCTTTGGTTTTCTTCAACTTGCAAACTAGGTTGCCCAGAGATCATTAGACTTTTTGTGCATTTAGATTTTCCAAACTGGGTAATTGCATGGATCACTAGATTTCAAAACAACTAGAGCGAGAGAGAGAAAGGTTTTGCAAACAGATGATTCTGGTTGGAACTTGGGGGTTTTTTTTCCTCCTGTGATCTGTGAAAGATTGGTAACCATTTTCGCATTGGAAATTTTGCTACGGAATAGCATACATGTTGAATGATGGGTGTTGTGTGTGTGTGTGTGTTTTCTTTGTAGGAAGTTTTGTCAATCTATCATGACTCTTATTTGTATGGTGAAGTGCCATTGACAACTAAAGTGCGAACAGCTCTTCGTGGTTGGCCTCTCAGAAATTATCTTATGTGGGTAAGTTTACAGAAGGTCCCAAATTTCTCAAAACCCGATTTCAAGCTTGTAATTTGTAATGGGTGGAAGTGCCCATTTGAAAAGAAATTGGGTTCCACAAAATAACACCCCCAAAAGGAAAATGATGCTAGAAGTTGTCTCAGTTTTATTTGTTTTTATTGGGTGTGTTCAAATTTCTAACATCATTCTTTCATTCGAGCAGCACTCACCAACAAGATTCATTTTTGGGTTTGACATGGATTCTTTGTTTTGTAAAAATTATTTTATTGCAGACAGAGTTTCTGGCAGCAATGACATCTGTAGTTCTTTATATCTACACAACGTAAGTTCCTCAACCTTTTCCTGATAGCTTCAATTGCTTTACTGCTCTACAAGAAAGTTTTTTCAAAACAATTGCAGTGCAAGATTTTTTGCATGATTTGAGAATTATTTGGGTTAAGTGTTTTTCAGAAAGTTGCAGTTTTTACAGTGTAAAATACGATCTAATAAAAAACAGCACTTTGTTTTGTGGTTGTGTGTGCAGATACAAAATTGGTGCAAATGAACTTCACTGGTTGAGGGTAGTACAACTTGCTTGTGGCTTGTTCTTCGTTGTCGATTACATCCTGAATCTTTACAGGTAGGGGGAAAACAAACCACCACATTTCTTTGTATTGTAGTTCACAACACTCTGCTGATGAGAAAGAAAATCTGCAGATTATAACATAATACAATGTTCTCAAAACGGTGCTCTCAACATTTGCAATTAAACCAAAACCAGGGATCTCTGAGTTTGATCTGTCAAACCAATAATTAATGCCCTCTTGAGACTGACTCTCAACTTCTTCAATATGAATTATATGAAAACAAGTATCAGATTTGTCATTTCTCTATGAAACTTTCTTCCTTTGACCACCCAATGCTATGTATTGCAACACCAGCTTGTGGTTTTCTGTATGTTCATATTCTACTGTTCCAAAACTTGTCATGCAGTGCGCCAGTGCGTCTTTACTACATTTTTTCAGTAAAGGGCTTGGTCGATTTTGTCAGTACGCTTCCTATCATTCTCTATTGGAGGTACCACTGTTACCAAATTGCACATTCCTTGCCTTTGCATTCCTTATAGCATGATTCCTCTGTACATTGGGTCGTGTCGATTTCGAGACCAAAAGATCGATAGTCAGATAAAGTCCTTGAAATTAATAAATCGCAGAAAATTTGCTCAACTCGTATTCTTGCGATATCTCTGAGTTTCATGGTCCTGCATTGTAACAACTAAGATTTCTTCTGGAGTTGGGATTTTGCAGCCCTGGTAAGAACAATGGGGCTGAAATTTTGCTCTTCCTTCGGGTGTTAAGGTAATTGTTTCCTTGACTTTTGTCTATTTATTACAAGAGATTGTATTGTTACAAGGCTTTTTAACTTGAGAAAATGAATCTGTAAATATGGGTGATAATTATTCTTGAGAGTACCCATATGATTTTTGACGCTGATTATTTTGTTCTGATGATTTTTTTTTTAAGGATTATGCCTGTGATCACTCAAGTGGCTGGGTTTACCGGTGGTGCCATCACAGAACAGCTTTTCATTCTTGTCATGTATACAATTGGAGTGGGTAAATGATCTTCAGCTTCCTCTCTCTATTCTTCCAAGTTTGAAATTTAAAAACAAGTATTCCAGAACCCCGAAAAAGAAAAACACATTGAAAAATATGAGTGCCCCTTGTTGTGGCTTGTGTGCACAACAAATCATCACATTCCACAAAAGACAAAGGATAGGCTACTTTTGAGACAAGCTGAAATGGGAACGCATCCTGGAAGTTGGGACAACAGAATTGGAGTTGGGTGTGTTATTTGATGGCTAAAAGAGATGAAGGTTTTTGGTTTATCTGAACTAGCTAAACGGAACATTGAAAGTTAAAGAGTTTGGTTTTTGTTTTTGTTTTTGTTTTTGTAGTGTTTGTAGCTGCAGGGGTGTTGCAATGGGTTGATAACAAAGCGACACCTGAAAGTGTGAAGGATTCAAAAGGGTGTGGTGATCAAGGCTGCCTTGCATTTTTTGATGCAGTTTACTTCATAGTTGTCACTGTAAGTGTTGTTGTTGACTAAATGTTTTCAAGTCCTAAACCCTAAACCCTTCATTCACGCACAAAGATTGAGATATGTGCTTGAAGCTTTTTGGTTGTTTACAATACCTTCTTGAGTGCCATAAAATTTGTAGCATTACATGTTTCAAGTGCACTTGGTTAATTGCATGACAGATTACCACCGTCGGCTATGGGGATATTACTCCAAATTCCAACTGGGGAAGGCTAATTATCATTTGTGTAATATTGGGAGCTGTGATCATTTTACCAGTTCAAATCAACCGCATTTTGCAGCTTGCTTCTCGCAGGTGTAGTAGCTTCCATTTGCACTCATTGACTCTCATTGGGTGCACTCCTTGACACTCATTTATACAGAGATCCCACATAACATGTTTTTTTGTGCTACAAGAAAGACCTTTGGAAAGTAGTTTGCTAGTAGAGTGTTACATTGAAAGAATTTCTAGAGGTGAATCGGGAGAATGAAGTTTGTTTTGTTTTTTTGTGCAGACCATTTGGTGGAAGGTTTACTGTGAGGAAGGTGGTGGGATCTCGGTTCATAATTATCAGTGGAAACTTGACATATCGCACTGTTCAAGACTTTCTCTCAGAGTTTTATCACCCCATTCACAATCAAGGTTTTTTTTTGCCTTCTTTTTTTTTGGGGGTTCCACACACTATTGAGGAAATTGAGTGCAATATGGCAATAAATAGATGGACGCAAGAAAAAAGACTTGAGGCAAAAAAAGTTCACTCATTTGGGACAATGATGCATTGCATTGCAGATATGGATGCATTTCCTCTGCGAATTGTACTTATGGCACCATACAAGCCCTCGTAAGAAGTCTAATCTCTCTTACTCTTGTTAGAGTTGTTTGTGAGAAAACTTTGGGTAGAAGAGGATTTATTCATGAAAGTTGATCATCTTTGCATGGAGTACCCAAAAGTTTGGAGTTGCCAAACTTGTTTTGGGGTAATTGATGTGTATCATCACATCTCTATGATTGAAAAATAGATTCAAATGAGTCTTGCTGCCAGATCTGAATGTGAATGAATGACGTTTTGGTTGTAGTTTGGGTTTTTCGAAGCCATTCTTTGTTTGGAGTTTTCTTCTTTGCCAAAAAAAAGATTTTCAGCAAATGATGGCAAAACGGTGTGTGTGGTCTATAACCTTTTTTTTGTTATTGAGAGTCAAAAATTGTAAGTGACAATTTCTGTGGAAGCTTTTTTTTTTTTTTTTGGTTTTGTTTTGTAGGTTTGAATTGAAGACATTGATGACGTTTTACCGAGACCGAGTTGAGTTCATACAAGGAACACCTGTGAAGGACTCTGATTTGGACCGTGTTAGTGCAAAAGTTGCCACAGCTTTTTATTTGTTAGCAGATCAGCTAGCCAAGGTTAGCAAAGCCCAATCGCCAATCGCCTGGTCGGTAGCACAAGTGTCAAATTACACTCACTCACTCACTCACTTTGTTTGAACTTTTTCATCAATTTCGGTGTTTGTTCATTGTCAATAGGCAGGTAGGTATGTAGGTAGGTAGGAAGGTAGGTAGGTACCCACCTTTGCTCGTAGGCAGAGGGGGTATTAGCCACAATCAAGTGGGGTATGTACCAATCCTAATAAGTTGGTTGATGCTCCAAACTTTGTTGATTCTCCGAGTGACACAGGATCCAGATGCAGAGGACGCTGCACAAATAGTGAGGACATTAGCAGTGCATCGCCATTGTGGCTCAAAGGTGCGTGTCATTGTGGAGCTCTTGAAGCCAGAGAAAGCTGCGAGTGCTATCTGGGATGATACCGATCAAGGAATTGAAATCATATGCCTGGAAGTCATCCGCTTCAAACTCCTTGCACGCAGGTAAAAAAAGGAAATTTTAACTGGATGAAAAAAAATTGTTAACAACCCATTCCTTATTCAATTTTATTTTCTTTATGTCCCTCCTTGTTTGTTGTGATCTGCTCTAACTGGATGAAAAAATGTTTATTGCAAACAAACAGCTGCCAGATCAAGGGTTTATCAACGTTTATTGTTAATTTATTTCGGACGGGACTCAGAGTTGTGACACCATTGAAAGGTCATTGGATGTTCCAATACATGCATGGCCTGCGTCAAGAAGTGTTCCCCATCATCTTGCCAGCAACATTTCATGAAGAAGGTCTTACTTTTGAGCAGGTGAGTCATTTTTCAAAAAATTTCAATGCCCACCCAAAAAAAAATGCTAACCCAAAAAAAAAAATTGAACTTTCTATCAAAGTTTAGTGCCCTCAAATTAGTATGGGGGAAAGAAACCCTAGTACACACAATATGCTAGTTTTAGGGATGTTATGTATCGCTCCTTTGCATTCTCATTAAACCCTTTTATAAGCTCTTGGAAACCATGGTTTTCTAGTCTGCTATTATATGTGTAAAATGGGCTTTTATACCCACCACCACCACAACAACAACAAAAACCTTAAGGCAGGTATTTTCTTTGAGTTAGAAATTCACATCTTAGGAAACCAACCAAGCCTTTTAAGGTGGGTGTATTTCTTTGTGTTAGAAATTCACATCTTGGGAAGCCAACACCAAAACTTTTCCAAACGTAATTAATACCCATTTTGAGTTTATTGTTGGAGTTGCAAAATTGGAACGGAGTTGGTTGATTTGTGCTTATTTTAGATACACATTGTGATATTTGCCATACAAAAGTGAAGACGCATAAATTGCTCCATGTAAATTAATTTGTTGTACATTTTTAAGTTGGCATTGAAGAGGGGACATTAATCCTTTGCACAGGCTTCTGAGTTGGTGTATAGGAGAAATCGGGTTATATTATTCGGTCTTGATATTGCACGTGAAGAGGATGGCGAAGTGGCTCGAGAAGTTTTTCTTTATCCAAAAGGCCACATCATCCAAGCCACAGATGTAGGTTTAGGGATTGCCAAGGATTTGGATACCGCAGAGGAGGTGTCAAATTTCCATTCAAGTAGTCATCGTCCATGTCTTCATTGGCAAAAGTTGTATTGCGTTGATTGCCTTCACAAACGCCTCTTTCCCAACCATTTTCGAAAAACAAAGGACTCCCAGCTTTTGGAGATTGTACAAAGGGGTAATAAGGATTCGGATTTGGATTTTTTGGACTTGGAAATTAGCAATGGGGTGCCATTGGAAGCGGTGCCATCTTCAACAACTACACAAGATCATCCTACAAGTTCGATGCTAATGGAAAAGCAAGAAAGGGTTAGAAATTGGGGTAAAGAACAACACCATGACCATAATAACCCTAGTGAGCACCAAATCAGACATGGTAGGCGACTTGCTCATGCAGCTTCAACAGGTGACCTTGGAAAGTATTGCAGCAAGAACCAAATTGACAGTGAAATTCAACTTCGAGAAACATCCATAAGCGAATGTCATCACGATGATGACGAACTTCACGAAATGCCTAAAATGGAAAAACTACTAGACCTTTGTCACTTGTCTTCTTTGCTACCCAATGGCCAAGACATCATCAATCAGCCGCATCATCCTCGTGGCGTCATCTCGCGTTCATTGATGACCCAAGGTGAAAACCATGACCAAAGCCATGTACATATGCGTGGATTGATCTCGTATGCATCAATGGGTGACATTCGAGCATATCTCAAGAAGGATGAAAGCGGTGATGAGCATGAATCATCCCCTCAAGGAGCTTCTTCTTCTTCAACAACAACAATTGGGGGGAAGAAGGGTATTGTTAAGAAGAAGCATCAAGATGATGCTGGGCCATCATCATCTTTGCACTCGTTATATAAAGGAGGAGAAGGAGGAGAAGAAGAAGAAGAAGAAGAAGGCGACAAGAAGAAGGCATGGTGGAACAACAACAATCTAGACATACATACAAACGACAACAATAACAACAACACAAAAAGATTTGTCATAACTCTTGAGGATGCAATCAACATGGCTATGAGTTGGCCACCGTTGCAAATCTTGGACAAACCTGATCCCTCGATTATTGAGCGGCGTAGGGCTGATGTTTACAAGCACTTGAAAACCTCGACTTTGAATGTGGTGAGACTTGGTCACCCGCATATCTTGGTTTGTATCCAAGGAAAGTGGCCAAGTAACCTCTTCTATTTTGTGTCACAATTGCGCACATCCGGGATGCCAAACCCACCGATCGTCATTTTGCACCCTAATGAGCCATCTATGGCCGATTGGGGTTGTGTTGGAGTTTTCCCACAGATTTATTTTGTGATCGGATCCCCTAGTTATGAGCTTGATTTGCTAAGAGCTGGTGTTCTCCAAGCAGGTACCCACCATTTTTTTAGCCCTTTTTTTTCGCAATTACATTTCAATTGGTGAACTTTGTGACACATAAAATGCAATGAAAATAAACCCTAACCCTAAAATATATTTTCATTGCGTTCGTGTATATCTTGGATTAATTAGGCACCTAATTAAGTGTATGAAGCCAATCGCCCAACCCAATAGGTCAAATCTTATGTCGTCGACTACCCCACTCTTTCAATTTGTGAATCAATTCCAATTATAGTCTATGGCTAAACCTTGGGTACACATGTATTGGAAAACAAGTGTGATTTAAAAAATCCTCACTAAATGTGAATGTCGAAAACATTGTTGCGATAATCTTTTGTTTTTTTTTTTTTTGGATTCACCTAGTCTTTTATGTTATAGTTCACTAATAAGGGAGTCAAGCTAGTGAATGCAATGTTGCAGAGAAGGTGGTGATATTAACACAAGGCAATTCAGAACAACCCATGCTCGAGATTGCCAATGACAAGGACCATAACGCTTCATCCCTTGCGTTTAGTCTCGATGTCAACAATGTCTTCATTGCGGCCACAGTATGTTATACTCTCTACTTAACTTTCCCATCTTTTTTTCAAAACCCCAAACCCTAAATTAATTTTGGGAACCATTCTATTCTTTGTGTATGTATACTCTACTTAACTTTCCCATCTTTTTTTTAAAACCCCAAACCCTAAATTAATTTTGGGAACCATTCTATTCTTTGTGTATGTTTACTCTACTTAACGTTCCATCTTTTTTTAAAACCCCAAACCCTAAATTAATAATTTTGGGAACCATTCTATTCTTTGTGTACTAAATGGAATTTTTTTTGGACACATTTTGTTGGATGAATGTAGTCATAGTAGAGAAGAATTGAGAAATGGGGGATGGATGAATGTTGGGGACTACCCTTCATATTCTTTTACATTTTTTTTTCCTTTTTTTTTCTTTCCCCACCCCCCCTCACCCCCTTTTTTTTCTAAGTGGAATGGAACCAAACAAAACTCCCACCATTTTATAGAACATGAAGCTTTCATCCCACATAAAAATGATTTTATTTTTATTTTCTCTCGAAAGGAATTGATTATCATGGAGTAATTAATAGTAGTAACACCTTCTTCTTTTTTCAATTTTTTTTTTTTTTTTTTTTTTCTTTGTGGTGGTGGGGTTTGGAATCTTTATTTGTTTTTTTTGTTGTGTTTTGGGGTTGGCAAAGG